>Ga0208242_100020_pt1 | contig 294312 bp, 291 predicted proteins | sample SubbioAug_CSW13A_FD_184825 | JGI IMG/M metagenome (GOLD analysis project Ga0208242, IMG submission 184825) | Serpentinite rock and fluid subsurface biosphere microbial communities from McLaughlin Reserve, California, USA - CR12Aug_CSW13A (SPAdes) | ecosystem: Environmental > Terrestrial > Deep...
CATCGCGATCCTCCTTCATGGCTTCGTATACATCCATCATTTCATTCGTTTTTAACAGTTTAAAGCATATAAAAACGAGATTAGTCCTTCAGATGAATTTCTAACCCCGTATTTGTCTACAGTCTGAGACTCTTCAGTATTGAAGAGTCTCTTTTTCTTCTTTATATTTCAACATAGGAATTAAACTTAGTAAAGAACTTGCAGCAGGAAGTAGTGTTAATAACATGAAAATTCCAAACATGGAAGATTCACTTTGAGGGACATTCTCAATGAATCCAAACAGATTTAATACGATCCCCATAACGAATAACCCAATGGCTGTTTGTAGTTTTGTAGTAAATGTATGAAGTGAGAAAACCATACCTTCCAATCTTTTTTGAGTTTTACGTTGCAGATAGTCAATTGAATCATTAACCATGATATACATAATGACATCATTAAGTCCCATACTAAATCCAACCACAAACATTAAGAATAGAACAAGTGGAAGTGATGAATAACCTACAATGAACAACACTATATGTGCTAAAGCCTGAAACACTAGACCACCTTGGTAGAGTGCTTTTTTACTGAAATAACGTCGAAGCATTGGTGTCAACATCATTGCGAAAATCATCGAAAGAATGAGTGTTGCGCCAAGTAATGAGAATAATCCTTCATTATTAAGGTTGTACTTGGCGAAATACGTTCCAGCTGCTCCAAGTACCATTCGAAATGCCCCAAGCATCCGTGATGATTGAAGTTGTAGTAGAGGTTTATTTTCTTTTAGTAAAGCAAAGTCCTTGATATGAGAGACTGAAGTAGGACGTGTTACACGTTCCTTAGTATTGAAGAATGCGAGAAGAAACAAGGCTGCCCCAAGAACAGATATCCCTGTAGCAACAATTGCATATCTCTGTGGATGATCTTGAAGAAGACCTAAAACAATAGGAGGTACAACAATCGCAATAGCTAAACCAACATTAGACATAATACGAGCAATAGTCATAATGTTTAAGCGATCTTTTGGATCATCGCTCATTGCAGAAGATAGACCCCAGTAAGGAACATCAGACACTGTATAAATCATACCCCATGCAATATAGGTTACATATGCATAGATAAGTTTAGAAGATGTTGGAAGATCAACATTTAAGAAGGTAAGTATAGTGAATACTGCCATTGGAATAGCAACACCTAACAAGTAAGGACGTAGTTTACCCCACCGTGTATTCGTCTTATCAACAATGATTCCCATAATAGGATCATTCACAGCATCCCAAACACGAGCTACAAGCATTAATGTCCCAACACTGAGTGCGGCAAGACCTAAAACATCGGTATAAAAAATCATAATGAATGTGGCAGAAAAATTATAAATTAAGTTCTGACCAAGCCCTGCAAATGCGAAAGAATATATTTCTTTTTTGCTTAGTAAAGATTGTTTCATAGTTACCTCGTTTATTATAGTTTATCATTCATTTTTTTATTGTAAAGTGTAGGAATATTTGAAGTAATTTTCTTATGTTAGGTAGGAGGTAAACTATGATTACAACATCAACAGCAATGGCAATCGTTGTCATCTCTGCAGGCTTTGCAGCAGTAATCAAGATTTTGTTTTCATCTACGGGTCGTTTGACGATTCCGGGATTTAGTGCATCTTGGGGGAATTAGATAGCTTTGAGCCTACAATCCTCTTACCACGTGAAAAAGTGAAAATGTTTGGATGGAATGCTTTGAGTGATGACGAAGTCTTAGCCATTATGTTAAGAACTGGAGTTAAAGACTTTAGTGTCAGAGAAGTTGCACAGCAACTCCTTCAGACTTCCAAAGGGGTAGGAGGATTAACTACTTTATCAATGAAAGATTGTATGAGTGTTAAAGGAATTAGTTACATTAAAGCACTCGAATTAAGTGCATCCTTTGAACTAGTAAAGCGAGTATTAAGGGCAACTGTAGCATACATGAATGTGATTGATCATCCACAAGTACTATGTGATTGGTTAAGACTAGAAATTGGAGATAAACATCAAGAGCACTTTCTTGTTATATACTTAAACACACAACATCAAATCATTGGATACAAAACATTGTTTGTGGGAACACTTGATCGCTCTATCATTCATCCTCGTGAAATATTCAAGGAGGCGATTGCAGTGTCAAGTTCTAAAATTATGGTTGTTCACAATCATCCCTCTGGAACATTGACGCCATCTCAAGCAGATATTCAAGTGACTAAGAATTTGCAAGAGATTGGTTCACTTATGGGCATCCCATTACTAGATCATCTCATTGTTTCATCATCGGGGTATGTATCTTTAAGGCAAATGAACATGTTTGATTGAAGAAGTGGTGATTTTTCTTTATAATACCTTTATGAGAAAACGCAAGCCAACCACATTTATCGTCTTTATTTCATTCCTTTCATTAAGTGTTCTTTTTTATATCTTATTTATCGTGGCTTCTGCGGATCGATTAGTTAATATCCTTCAGCAAAAAGGCTATTCTGTTATCGGATCAATCTCGTATACAGTGTTTAAATACCCTTTTGATAGTGCCGAGCAATTTCTTGATGATTTTATGACATTTGCAAAAATGAGAGAAGAGCAGCGTGTTACTCAGCAAGAAGTTGAGCGATTAGCTGCTTTTCGTGCTGAACTTGAAGAATCATATCGTCAAATTCGTGAGCTTAAGCAGCTCCTCAATCTTAAAGAGAGTATGATGGACTTTACTTTAACACCCGTAAAAGTTATGTCTCGCTCTCCAGATACATTTAGTTCAATTGTTTTAATTCAAGCCGGTTCAAGTGATGGAGTCATCGTTAATCAAGCGGTTATTACTTCTTTAGGACTAGTAGGCAAGGTTGAAACGGTTTTTGAGAATAGTTCAATAGTAAGACTATTAACATCTCAAGATGTTGAAAACAAAGTCTCTGTTCGCATTCAAGTTTCACCAACGCTTGTTGCAGAGGCAGTACTTGATGAATATGATCCAAACACAGGATTATTTAACATGATCTTACTGGACACTAGCGCAACCATTAGTGAAGGGAATACCGTCATAACCTCAGGTCTTGGTGGAGTATATCCTTCAGGTTTATTAGTTGGTTATGTTGAAAGAGTTGAACAACTTCCTAATTCTGTTTCCGCAAGAATTTGGGTAAGACCATCAGCTCGCTTTACTTCCTTTGACTATGTCATGGTTGTTAAGCAAGGAAGCAATTCTAATGAATAAGTTAATTATATATTCATTTGCGATCATCCTTGATGTGATGCTAATGAACTTGATTGTGCAAATCCCGATACTGACCTTAAGTCAAACAATCCCAGTCAATACATTCTTTCTTATTGTCTTGTTGCATACTCATGATCAAAGCATTACGTTTAAAGAAATACTTGTATTGTTTTCATTAGGGTTGTTTCTTGATGTTTTGTATGCAACCCCAATTTTTGTCAATGCAGTAGCGATTGTGATTGTCATTGTGATTGCTCATCTATTGAAAACTTACTTTAATGATAATGGGTTTGAGAGAGTGGTATTCTTATTAGTAATGCTTTTTCTTAAGGAACTCGTAAGTTACGTCATCTTACTTGCATCCTTTAAAACAACTTTATTACCAACTGTTTGGTTTATTGAGCGTGTTTTCTATGTGTTAGTTCTTAATATTCCATGGATACTACTAAGTGTTTTTATCTTTAGTAAGTATCAGATTATTGAAAAAACCCAACAAAAACGTCGTCGTCAAAAGGAAACCTACAACCATTTTCGCTAATGCTTTATGGTATAATGCAAAGGAAAAACTATGAAAAAAAGTACTATACTCATTGTGTTTATCTTATTAATAAGTGCCTGTGCTCCTAAGCGACCACTTGTGTGTGTCAGTGTCTACCCGATGGAATACCTAGTTCGTAGACTTGGTGGAAATCTTGTGGATGTTTGTCAACTTAGTGATGGGGACTTTATTTTGGATGCTCAATTTAATGAGTCTTCTTTAGAAGCTCTTGAAAACGCTAATCTAATTATGTACTTTGGACAACTTGAACCTTACTTTGATATTTACCGTGATGATATTTTTAACTCAAAAGCAGACCGAATGGATATCCTATCATTAACTCCAGTATTACCATTTAAGCGATTTAATCCAGTTAAAGTAGGTGGCAATCGTGTATGGGTTGAAAGTCGCTATTATGAGAGTATCGCGTTTGATCTTGTCGACATGTATCAACAAGACCCTTATGTTTGGCTAGATCCTATAAATATGCTTTCCATTGCTAAGGTGTTGCGTGACTATTTAATCAGAGAATATCCTGAGAATGAAGCATTGTTTAATACAAACTTCACACAACTTCAAAATGACCTAGTGCTTCTTGATGCACAATATCAACTACTTAAGAATGAAACTGAAGATATAAAATTTGTATCAATTTCACCATCATTTGGTCATTGGCAAAAAGCATACAATGTTGAAATATTCCCTGTAGTTATGTCGCGATATGGTGTCATACCTAGTTCAACTCAACTTAATATTATTAAAGAAACAATCATCCAAAATGATGTACGATATATTGCATATGAACCAAATCTTAGCGAAGAATACCGCGAATTGTTTAGTCAACTTGTGGAAGAATTAGATTTAACAGTAATTAATTTAAGTAATCTAACCTCACTGAGTGCCTCAGATAAAGAAAATAACAGAGATTACTTAAGTATAATGTTAGAGAATTTGCGCTTACTAGAATCAATAGGACGATAGCCTCAATTTGAGGCTATTATTGAAAGGTGAGAATAATGTCAAAACTACTATTAATTGATGCCAATTCGCTCATATTTAGAGCTTACTATGCGACGGCATATGGAAATATGATGGTTTCTAAATCGGGCCAACCGACCAATGCGCTTTTTGGATTCACGAATATGATTATTAAAGCGCTTGATATGATTCAACCTACTCATGTGCTTTTTGCATTTGACGCTAAGGCGAAAACATTTAGACACGAGCAATACCAAGACTATAAAGGAACCCGAAAAGAACTTCCTCAAGAGCTTATTGATCAGTTTTTACTTATCCGTGAGTTTTTAGATGCATGTGAGTTTCCTCGACTTGAGATTGAAGGATTTGAAGCGGATGATATTATTGGCACATCAACGATTCGCTTTGATGAACAAGATATTGTCATTTTGTCTTCAGATAAAGATTTACTTCAACTCATTAATGATAAAACTCAAGTTATCTTAATGAAAAAAGGGTTAAGTGAAACACTAACTATGAATCTAGAATCATTAAAAGAACTTGAAGGAATACAACCGTATCAAGTTGTTGAAATGAAAGCTTTGATGGGGGATAGTGCTGATAATATTCCAGGTGTTCCAAATGTTGGAGAAAAGACAGCGAAAAAACTTATCGAATCCTATCAAAACATTGATGTATTATATGAAAATATTGATGAGATTAAAGGTAAACTCAAAGAAAATCTTGTTCAGTACAAAGATCAAGCTTATCTTTCTAAGCATCTTGCTACGATTATCAAAGATATTCCATTACAACTTACTTTGCAAAATTTGGAGTATCAACCTAATTTTGATGAAGGTGCTCGTTTTTTAAGAATGTATGATATGAATACATTGTCACAATCATTATCATCATTATCTTCTTCATCAAAAAAGAAAACGATTGAAGTCAAAAGCATTCTTCAACTCGGGGATGAGAAACCACTTGTTGTGTATTTTAATCAAGAAGTTTGGTGTGTTGGTCATGATGAAGCATGTGTTGTCTTTCAATCATTGAATGAAGAATTAACACTATTTTTATCCTCTTCAACGCCTAAAGTATTTATTGACGTCAAACGTGCTATGCATGAAGCAGTGCTTTTTAATGTAACAATTCAAGCATATGATGATGCACTCATCATCGCTAACTTAGTGGATTCATCCTTAACATCGGTTGAAAAACTTAAAGATCATTTCCAAATATCAATGGATAAGAAAAATCCATTAGAATCAGATATTCAGCTCATTCATGAAGTATCCAAATCAATAAAAACATGGGAAAATGAACTTGTAGAGTTAGATATGACAGAAGTTTACAACACCATTGAGAAGCCACTTACAGCTGTGCTTTTTGATATGGAGCGCTTAGGTATCAAGATTGATGATGAAGCACTAAAAGACATTGCTCAATCCACTGCACTTAAAATTGAAGAAATTGAGAAGAATATCCAGGATATTATTAATCAACCTCAACTTAACTTAAATTCACCGAAGCAACTTGCAACGGTGCTCTTTGATGAGCTAAATCTTCCTGCTAATAAGCAACGCTCAACAAACATTGACGTCCTTGAATCTCTCATCCATCATCATCCTATTGTTCCACTTCTTATTGAATATCGAAAATATCAAAAATTTTATTCAACCTATGCATTAGGTTTACAGAAATATGTCAGTGAACTTAAGCGAATTCATACTGAGTATTCTCAAGTCTCAACATCTACAGGTCGTTTATCTTCAAATAATCCAAATCTACAAAATATATCTGTTAGAAATGAAGATACTGTGATTATTCGTAAGATTTTCATTCCAGATCATGAAGATTTTGTTTTACTTGCTGCTGATTATTCACAAATTGAACTTCGTCTATTAGCCCATCTTTCCTCAGAAACCAAAATGATTGAAGCTTTCCAACAAGGCATTGATATTCACACAAAAACTGCCATGGATATCTATCATGTTGAATTGTCTGAAGTTACTTCGAATATGCGTCGTGCTGCAAAGGCGGTTAACTTTGGAATTGTTTATGGCATTTCTGATTTTGGATTAAGCGAACAACTAAAAATAGATCGCAAAGAAGCGTCAGTATTCATTCAAAAGTACCACCAAAGTTTTCCAAGAATCATGGCTTATATGGATGATGTGGTCGCTTCTGCTCAAAAACTAGGATATGCATCAACGATGTTCAATCGCAGAAGAATTATTAATGAACTATCAAGTCCTGTATACAGTGTCAGAGAATTTGGAAAGCGTGCTGCAATGAATGCTCCGATTCAAGGCACTGCAGCTGATCTTATTAAAATAGCTATGGTTCAACTAAGTGATGCTTTAAAACAAAGACAAGCTAAATCTAAACTTATCTTACAAGTTCATGATGAACTTGTTGTGCATGCTGCGAAAGATGAACTGCATTGGTTAAAACCACTCATGAAAGAAGTGATGGAGAATGTCGTCGAGTTATCACTTCCACTTGAAGTGTCAATGAGTGAAGGTTCAAACTGGATGGAGGCTAAGTAATGCCTGAACTTCCAGAAGTAGAAACTGTAGTTAGAACACTTGAAACATTAATACTGAATCAAACCATTTCAGATGTAATGATTCATACACCTTCAATTGTTTATCATGATCTACTTTTTAAGCATCGTGTTACTAATCAAGTGATTCAAAGATTATCACGCCGTGGTAAATATATCCTTATTATTCTTGATGAAGGAACACTTGTTGTTCACATACGAATGGAAGGTCGCTTCTTTATTAATCACTCCTTTGAACAAACCCATAAGCATGTTCATGTGAGTTTCTTACTTCAAGATGGAAGAGTGCTTCACTATCAAGATACACGAAAATTTGGTCGTATGATGGTTGTTGAGGATGTTTCAAAAGCATTGTCTCATTTAGGACTTGAGTATGATGATCCTCACTTCACACCTTTGTATTTAAGTGAGATAATGAGAAAAAGTCATCGTAATCTTAAAGCATTTCTTTTGTCTCAAGGAGTGATAACCGGACTTGGCAACATTTATGTCGATGAAGTATGTTTTCGCTCAAAACTGCACCCGTTAACGAAAGTTAACACACTTAGTTTTCAAGATATTGTAACACTTCACGCTATGATTATCTTAGTGTTAAATCAAGCCATTGAATTAGGAGGTAGTTCAATAAGAACCTACACCAATGCCATGGGTATTGATGGGTTATTTCAACTTCAACTTCAAGTTCATATGCGACAAGGCCAACCTTGCGTTAACTGTTCTACACCTATTATAAAAACTGTCGTCGCTAATCGAGGTACATATGTATGCACACAATGTCAAAAGCAGTTAGAATCGGATTAACAGGATCGATTGCAAGTGGTAAATCCACAGCACTACTATGTTTTAAAAATCATGGTTTTCATGTTTTTTCTGCGGATGAAGCTGTGTCAAAACTTTACAAAAGTAATGATTTCATTAGTCTTGTCGCTTTATACTTTCCCAATCTTATTGTTGATGGCATGATTGATAGAACAATACTCGTCGATGCTTTAAAAGATCAGGAATTTCATGATCATTACATTGAGTTTGTTCATAATGAAGTACTAGGTATGATGCTAGCATTTCTACAAGACTATCTTCATAAACCTTGTGTATGTGAAGTACCTTTATTGTATGAAGCTGGATGGCAACATTATTTTGATGAAGTATGGTGTATTGGAGTGAATGATGAAATATCACACTCACGTGCACTTTCGCGTGGAATGTCTGATGAAACGTATCAATTCTTAAAGAAACATCAATGGAGTATTGAAGAGAAAAAGAAATACTCGGATGTTTTTGTTGAAAACAACACAAGTCAAGCAGAGTTTTATGAAAAACTAACACACCTCATTAAGGAGAGACTCACATGAAAAAATGGATCATTCAGCATCCAATCACTCTTTCAACTCATGATCTGAGTGTTCTTCATGTGGCTTATTCTTTTTTGATAACGCCTCCAAGTGTTCAAATGTATGTTTTACTAAGCTCATTTTCAACAATTCGTGAGGGCTCATTCACAAGCAATGACATCGCCATTCATTTGAATGTATTTGATCATCAGATTGAACCTCTCATTCAAGCATGCGTCTCTGTAGGTCTTATAGAGTGGTATGAGCAATCTTCAATGACTTTATTAGTGCTTAAGCAACCATTAAGCATTTCTGCACTCAAGAAACATCCAATGTTTGGAAGAATTTTGTCAACTCAAGAAAGCTTGTATTTGAGTGCACTCCATATGAAATTTCCAGAATTATCAACGAATGCTAAATCAGTTCACTATAAATATGAAAGTCGTCAAGTTTCTTGGGATGATCAAGAAGAAAAGCAGTTTCTAAACACACAGGTTAATGTGACCAATCAGTCATTCTTTAATACTAAATTATTTCTTGAGCTTTGTGAGGATCTCTTATTTCCTCAAGCACTTAGAACTTTGGAAAACATCAAAACACTTGAAGACTTAGCAAACCAGTATCTTGTGGATGAAAACAGTATGCGAAAGCATATTGCGAAATGCATTAATTATAAAACAGTCACCTTGAATTTTGATAAGTTAGCAACCATGTTGTCTAATGAACACAAAGCGTATTCATTTAAAGATTCAAGCTATAATCAACATCATTTTAGTTTCTTTACAGCAATTAATGATGGACGAAGTATTGTCTTAAAGGATAAACAACTCATTGAATACTTAAGAAATCAGTATACCTTTGATCAAGAAACATTTAACTTTCTTTTAGAATCAATCCTTAAATCGTATTATGGACGTTTTACTAAGAAGAATGCTGAGCATATGGCTGAATCTTGGATGAGAGCGAAGATAAAAAACTTAGAGGATGCGAAGAAATATGTTTCATCAAATATGACAAACACAATGATTAAAGCAAAACCACTTCCAGAGTATTATGAAGAAGTTGATGATCAAAGCAGTGATAAGGAAGCCTTATTAAAACAGTTAAAGGAGTTGGACGATGAAAGAAATTCAAGTTAGATCATATCCTTTTGATGAAAAAATCTTTAATGAAAATCATGAGCGTTTACTCCAAGACCCACTAATACAAACTTGGCTTAAAGAAAAACGTTTTGATGAAGAGATGATTAAGCGAAATCAAAGCAAATTCTTGGATGTTATCCAAGAGCAGAAACTATGTCGTGGTTGTTTAGGTTTATCGGTGTGTAAACAAGCAAAAACTGGTTATCGAAAGACGATTATTATTGATGGAAATCTTTGTGATGTCGCCATTGAATCATGCGATTATATGAAAGATTTAGCTAAATCAAAAGCACATCAAAAGAACTTTAGAATTAATCATATCCCAATGTTTGCACAAACACTTACATTAAGTGATCTTGTGATGGATGAGCGTCAATCAACTTCGACTATTCAAGTGTTCATGAAACTTAAAGAGTGGATTAAACATGGAGGTAAGGGAATTTATCTTTATGGAGCACCAGGAGTAGGAAAAACTACACTTTTAGCAACCTTAGCCAACACCCTCGCTAAGGAAGGTAAAAAGGTTTCATTTGTGCATGTACCGACTTGGATTTCATCGGCTAAACTAAGCTTTGATGATCCTGAGCAACTTAAGACAATACTAAATGATGTGGCACTTGTCGATGTTTTATTTATGGATGATATTGGTGCTGAAAGTGTTTCTGCCTTTGTAAGGGATGAATTACTACTCGTAGCATTAAATCAACGTCTTGAACAACAAAAACCAACATTCTTTACATCAAATATTGATATTGAAGCATTAAAAGAGCATTATGCCTTAAGTCGAAATGATGCATCGTATGTGAAAGCGGATCGAATTATTGAGCGAATTTTAGGTTTATCTCAACCTTTCTTGATTCGTGATGTCAATAAGCGAAAACAATAAGTAAAATCTTTGTAGAGTCGTCAAATGTGCATGAATGCTCTAAAGGTTTTCCTTTTAGAATGCACAATTGTTATGGTAAAATAAGGGGCGAGGAGATTGACATGATTAAGAAAATTGGAGTGCTTACCTCAGGAGGGGATTCTCCTGGGATGAATGCGGCCATCCGCGCAATCACGCGTAGTGCAATTACACAAAACGTGGAAGTGATAGGAATCTATAATGGATATAAAGGTCTTATCGAAGAGGATTTCATCCCTTTAACGCGCTCATCTGTGAGTGATATTATGGTTAAAGGTGGAACCGTACTTGGATCAGCGCGTCTTCCCGAATTTAAAGATAATGAAATAGTAAAAAAAGCAGCAGATATTTTAAGAAAGCATGGAATTGAAGCTCTTGTGACAATAGGTGGAGATGGAACTTACAAAGGGGCCTTAGCACTTACTGCTCATGGTATAAACTGTGTGGGATTACCAGGAACCATCGATAATGATATTGCCTCAACGGACTTTACGATTGGTTTTGATACCGCCCTTAATACTGTGATTCAAGCCATTGATAAACTTCGAGATACATCATCAAGTCATCATCGCTGTTCGGTGGTGGAAGTGATGGGTAATCGCTGTGGTGATCTTGCGATTTATGCAGGTTTGTCTTGTGGAGCTGAAGTCATTATTACTCCTGAAAATGGTTATGATGAAGTTGAAGTCTTAAATCTAGTTAAATACTATGAAGAAGTTAAAAAGAAGAAACATGCGATTGTAATCATCTCTGAAAAGATAACTGATGTTGAACTACTTGCGAATAAGATAAGTAAGTCATCAGGTTTCTCTGGAAGAGCAACGGTACTTGGGCATGTCCAACGTGGTGGATCACCAACAGCATTTGATCGTGTTCTCGCAACGAGAATGGGTGATAAAGCAGTTGAAGTGTTACTAAATGGCGAACTTGGTCAATGTATTGGAATTCTTGATAATCAGATTGTCTCGACTGATATTGAAACAGCATTGAATATGCCTAAGAAATCTAGAAGACCTTTATTTAAACTCCATGAAAGGCTCGTATAAATTATGACAAGAAAAATTAGAAAAACTAAGATTGTTTGTACCATTGGACCAGCTTCAAAGACTCCAGAAATGATTGAAGCATTAGCGGCAGCAGGAATGAATGTTTGTCGCTTGAACTTCTCTCATGAAGAGCACAAAGAACATTTAGAACGTATTACAATGATTCGTGAAGTTGCAGATCGCACAGGGTATAACCTTGGTATTTTACTTGATACAAAAGGACCTGAAATTCGTGTTGATCAAATTGAAAACGGAGTCATGGACGTGTTTGAAGGACAAGTCATTAAGTTAGTTAAAGAAACGGTTGTTGGAAATAGTGAGCGTTTCTCCATTAATCCTCTATCTGTCTTTGATGATGTCCAGATTGGTCATCGTATTTTGATTGATGATGGTAAAATTGCCATGGTCATTATTGACAAAGATGAGCACTCATTAACATGTCGTATCGAAAATCCAGGTGTGATTAAAACTCGTAAAGGAGTTAATGTTCCTAACGTTAAATTATCGATGCCATTTATTTCTGCAAAGGATGATGCAGATTTACGCTTTGGATGTCGTCATGAAGTCGATTTTATTGCTGCGAGCTTTACACGTCGTGCCGAAGACATTCTAGCAATACGTAAGATTCTTGCGGAAGAAGGACAACCTAAAATTCAAATTATTGCGAAGATTGAAAACCAAGAAGGTTATGACAATCTTCATGAAATACTTGAAGTTGCGGATGGAATCATGGTTGCTCGTGGTGATTTAGGGGTTGAAGTATCTTTAGCTCATGTGCCAATTTATCAAAAGAAAATTATCGCAGCAGCTAATGAGTTTGGAAAACCAGTGATTACCGCAACCCACATGCTTGAATCCATGATGGCAAATCCTCGTCCGACACGTGCTGAAGCTAATGACGTTGCGAATGCAGTGTTAGATGGTACTGATGCGATTATGTTATCAGGGGAATCAGCAGTTGGTGCATATCCTGTTGAAGCAGTAATCACGATGGATACAATTGCACGCTCTATTGAAGAAATTATTCCATATCGTGAACGATTAGATCATGCGATTAAAACATCGAAACGTACTATTCAAGACTCAATCGGTATTTCTGTGGCAGATTCTGCACTAAACCTTGATGAAGTTGAAGCAATCATTGCATTCACACAAGGTGGATCAACTGCACGTCGAATATCAAAATTTAGACCTCCAGTGCCTATATTTGCGGTAACATTCAAAAAGAGAAGTGCTCGCCGTTTATTATGTAATTGGGGAGTTGTTCCTGTATTTTCAGACATTCAAAATGAACTAACTAATGATGATGCACTTGCTAGTACCGTTGCGAAAACATATGGTATTGCGGTAGGAAAACAAGTCATTATTACTGCTGGATATCCAACGGGTGAAGGCACAGCGAATATGATGAAAATTATCGAGGTGAAGTAATGAGCTCAACGATGTACATTGGCATAGATCTTGGTGGTACCAATGTTCGTGCGGCCTTAGTGGATGATGCTGGACATATCCATCACATTGTCAAAAGAGATTCTAAAGCGCTTGAAAGTGCAGATATTATTATTGAAAACCTCATTAATTGCATCACTTCGATTCCAGATTATCAAAGTGCAAAAGGAATTGGTTTAGGAGTTCCAGGACCTGTTGATGTTAAGTCAGGACGTATGTTCATGGCCACCAATATTCCAGCACTTACGATGTATCCTTTAAAGGAAGTATTAGAAAAACGCTTATCAATACCTGTATTTTTAGATAATGATGCGAATGTCGCAGGACTAGCAGAAGCATTAGTCGGGGCTGGTAAAGATAAAGATGTTATATACTATGTTACTCAATCCACAGGGATTGGGGGAGCACTTATCGTAAATGGTCAAATTGTAAGTGGTCGTGTAGGGCATGCAGGTGAAATTGGTAATTTAATTATCGATCCACACCGTGCTTCAATCAATCATCTTAATGATGGTGCTGTGGAAAATGAAGCAAGCGGCACAGCTTTAATTCGTAAGGCTCAGAAGTTTATTGATCCTACAATTAACTCAGCAAAAGATTTATTTATCCTTTCAGAAACCAATGAAGTTGCTAAACGAATCGTGGAGACAATGGCTCATGATTTAGGTGTCATGTTTTCTTTCATTGCCCACATTGTTGATCCAGATGCCTTTATTATTGGGGGTGGTGTTAGTAAAAGTAGTGAGTATTATTTAGAACTTATGAAACAAGCCTATGCTTCAAAAGTTCATAAACCACTTGCGAATACACCATTTTTAAAAGCCCAGCTCGATGAGCCAGGACTAGTCGGAGCTGCAATGCTTCCTAAATCACAAGGAGTGAAATAAAATGACTTTTATAACAAAATTAAAAAAATACGCACAGTTAGCCGTTGTGAACGGTACAGGATTAAAAGAAGGACAAACGCTAGTTATTAATGCTCCAGTATCAGCTCAAGAATTTGTGCGTTTATGTGTACAAAGTGCATACGAAGATGCGAAAGCAGGATATGTTTATGTGCGTTGGAATGATGAAATTACTTCAAAAATGACGTTTCAAAATGCAAATTTAGAGCGCATTACAAATGTTGATCAATGGGTTATTGATCAATATCAAACATTTGTAAATGAAGGTGCAGCTGCATTAAGTATTTATGCACCAGCTCCTGGTTTAATGGATGATGTGGATGCGAGTGTGATTGCGAAAGTCACTCAAGCGACTCAAAAAGCGATTGCATTCTATCGTCAACACATGATGTCAAATCAATCTCAGTGGTCTTTAGTTTCAATTCCAAATGCGTTTTGGGCTAAGAAGATTTTTCCTCATTTAAGTGAAGATGCAGCCATTGAAGGCTTATGGGAAGCGATTTTCCAAGCTGTACGAGTTAGTGAAGATAATGATCCTATTGCTGATTGGGCTGCTCACAATACAATGCTTCATGCGAACAATGAGCGTCTTAACCAACACCAATTTACTTCACTGAAATTTAAAAACTCACATGGAACTGACTTAGAAGTCGGTCTTGTGAAGAATCATCGTTGGGCTGGGGGAGCTGAGGTTGCTGCAAATGGGCAAACCTTTAATCCAAACATTCCAACTGAAGAAACATTCACAATGCCTCATAGAGAACGTGTCAATGGAAAAGTTGTTGCCTCAAAACCTTTGAACTATCAAGGCCGTCTTATTGATGATTTCTATTTTGTCTTTAAAGATGGAAGAGTTGTGGAGTATGATGCATTAGTCGGAAAAGAAGCGCTTGATGTCTTAATGAACAGTGATGAAGGGGCTCGCTCTATTGGAGAAGTTGCCTTAATCTCTCATGATTCACCAATCTCAAATATGAATATTCTATTCTTTAATACGTTATATGATGAAAATGCATCATGTCATATTGCACTTGGACGTGCATATCCAATGAATGTTCTTGGTGGAACAACCATGAGTGAAGATGAGCTCAAAGCAGTGGGCATGAACTTCTCAAATGAACATGTCGACTTCATGTTTGGAACAGAAGATATGTATATTGTGGGCGTAAAAGAAGATGGAAGCGAAATTGAAGTCTTTAAAGATGGAAACTTCGTTTTATAACTTGACATCAAACAAGTTTTGATTATGATTATAGTATAGTGTTATCACAAAGACACGATGAATCATTTACACATTAAGAGACATGTTGGTTGGTGTGAAACATGGGAGTAAAGATATCATTACCACTTTGTGGCTGAACTTAGAAAAGTTCCGTAGGACTGCGTTAAAGTGTTGAGAGCATGCCTTTGGCATGAATTAAGGTGGTACCGCGAGATCTTTCGTCCTTAAACGAGAGATCTTTTTTTATTGAAAAGGAGAAAGTTATGATTAACATCAAAGAGAATCCAGAATTAAATATTCTCAATCATTCAACAGCCCATTTAATGGCAGAAGCCATTTCTAGGTTGTATCCACATGCACAGTTTTGGGTAGGACCCGTCATTACTGAAGGGTTTTACTATGACATTGACTTAGGTAGTGATGTCATTAAAGAAGAAGATTTAGTGCGCATTGAAAAAGAAATGAAGAAGATTTCTAAAGATGGAAAACGCATTATTCGTGAAGAAGTATCAAAAGAGCAAGCACTAGTTTTATTTGCAAAAGACAAATACAAACTTGATTTAATCTCTAATATGGATGACAAAGAAAACGTCATTACAATATATCGCCAAGGGGATTGGATGGATCTTTGTCGTGGTCCTCACGTTGAATCCACTAAAGTCATTAAGAACTATAAACTTCTAAAAGTGAGTGGTGCTTATTGGAAAGGTGATGCAAGCAATGACATGCTACAACGTGTCTATGGTATCTCTTTTTATGAAGCAGAAGATTTAGAAAATCACTTGCATTGGATTGAAGAAGCGAAAAAACGTGACCACAAGAAATTAGGTCGTGAGCTTAATCTATTCATGTTGTCTGAATTTGGTCCAGGATTTCCATTCTGGTTACCAGATGGTATGACACTTCGTAAAACTTTAGAGAATTTCTGGTGGAGAGAACATGTTAAAGAGGGGTATGAATTCATTCAAACACCAACTATGTTATCTCAACAATTATGGGAAGTCAGTGGTCACTGGGAAAACTATCGTGAAAACATGTATACTTCAGAGTTTGATGATCGTGAATTTGCAATTAAACCAATGAACTGTCCTGGATGTATGCTTGTGTACAATCAAACACTACACTCATACAAGCAATTACCACTGCGTTTAGCAGAACTAGGAACTGTACATCGTCACGAAGCTTCAGGAGCTCTCAATGGCTTATTTAGAGTTCGTGCATTCACTCAAGATGATGCTCACTTATTCATGACACCAGATCAAGTAGAATCAGAAGTTGTACGTTTAATAAACTTTACTGATCGCATTTATGCAATGTTTGGATTAACATATACAATTGAACTATCAACTCGTCCTGAGAAGTTTATTGGTGATATTGAAGTGTGGGAAAGATCTGAAAAAGCACTTGAAGATGCATGTTTAGCTTCGGGAAAAACATTTAAAGTAAATCCTGGAGATGGAGCATTCTATGGTCCTAAACTTGACTTCCATATTAAAGATTCTCTCAATCGTGTTTGGCAATGTGGCACTATACAACTTGATATGAACTTGCCACATCGATTTGAATGTACTTATATTGATCATCAAGGTCAAAAACAAGAACCAATTATGCTTCATCGTGTAATCTTTGGTTCAGTTGAGCGCTTCATTGGTATTTTGATTGAGCATTATGGTGGGGCTTTCCCACTATGGTTAGCACCAAATCAAATTAGTATTCTACCTGTCAACAACGAATATCATCTTGAATACTCTCAAAAACTATTAAAGGAACTTACTGAAGCAGGCTTTAGAGTAAGCATTGATGATCGTAATGAAAAACTTGGTTATCGCTTACGTGAAAATCAAATTCAGAAGCTACCATTAACACTTGTCATTGGTGATGAAGAAGTAAGTCAAGGCAGTGTGAATGTTCGTCGTTATGGATCAAAGGATGCTGAAAGTATGAGTCTTGAATCATTTATCGCAATGATTAAAGATGAAGTGGCATTGTTTGTTTAGTTGAGATTAGTTTAAGTCTAGATTAAGACGATTCCTTTAAAAGGTTTCGTCTTTTTTTAACATCAAAATACACCTCCCTAAATGATAGGAAGGTGTATTTTAGTCAAATAATCACGATGAAGGGGAAGGGGAATGTCTTTTAAGGGTAAACTTCTGTGACAACGCGACCATTAGGAAGGAGAAGATGGAGAGCATTGTTTACCATAATTGCTTTGACTTGATAAGTATCTTCAATATTGATTTCATCAAAGACTTTGATAGATTCATTTGCGGTAGAAATTACATAGTATGTAGATAAGTTCTTGTAGTCTTCACGACCATTTACGTTAGTAACGACATATGATGTTACGAAGAAACCAAGAAGTTGCTTTTGTGGATTAACCATGAGGGCTTTGTGATCATAACTAATGTCACCCCATGAATATTCACTACCAATAAGTTGATTAATCTTCTCAGTCGGTTGAGACTCATCAGAAACATCAAACAATGATAATTTCATTGCGCCATTAATTAAACGTCCATCTGGTTCAACTTTCACATCACGTCCAAATCCTAAGACTAAAGTATCTGATAAAGGATGTAAATATGTGGAGTATCCAGGAATCTTAAGTTCTCCAAGAACTTTAATATTTGTAGGAGTAGACAAGTCAATCACAAAGAATGGATCAATTTGTTCAAATGTTACAACATAAGCTCTGTCTTGAACAAATCTTACAGAATAGATAGATTCTGTAGGAGCAAGTCCAGTGAGTGAGTCAAGAACTTTTAAATCCTTGTTAAGTGTTACGATTGAGTTTGTTGTCTTTTCACCCCAAACTGTTAACGCAACACGGACAACACCATCATATTCGTCCATAGCGAATTGATTCAACAGATTTCCATTAAGACTAGCAGAAGCTTTTAATGTTACATCATTTCTATAAGATAGAGAATAAATGTGAGTAGTTGTTTTACCCCACATTGAACGCTCATTGTATGTCCATGTGGTAGAAGCTAATAGGATAGTTTCATGATTCATATATAACGTATGAGCATCCATGAGTAAATGCTTGAATGATGTCGACATATCACTTAAATCAAACTTTGTGATCGTTAACATATTTAAAGTTTCAGGTTGGTTAATATATTGAATGTCTTTAACATCAAATTTAAATTCAACATCATTTAGAGAAATAACTGGTAATACATCTTTTGAATCAATTGAGTTTACTGCATTTGGTTCAACCCAGTTGTATTTTGAAGTAATAAGAATCATTTGAGTTCCATTAAGACGTGCACCAATGAGTTGACCTTCAATTTTTAAAGTTTGGTTAGTTTTTAATGTAGCTTTATCTAATACTAGAACATGTTGTGTTAATGGAGTGCCATTATAAGGAGGCATTGGCATAATGTCAAAATCATCATCGTCATTTGGTTTATCAGGATCTACTGGTTCAGTAACATCATCATCACTTGGTTTATCAGGAGCAACACCAGGTTCACCCACATTATCACCAGGATTATTAGGGTCTGAGACAGCATCATCACCATCATCAGTATCACTTGGAGGTTCAACTGGTCCAATTGGTTCAGTGACATCAGGATCACCACCACTTGGAGGTTCACTTACACCTGGATCAGGCTTTACTTCATCTTCATTAGTTTCTGGATTAAATTTATCAAATCCTCTCCACCACCATCCACCAGAAGTTCCTAATAGAACAAGCTGATCATTGACAAGAAACATGGATTGAAGACTAATTTTTTCATAGTCAAATTTAACAGTTTTAACTAAACGAAGTGTATTATCTTCGATTTTGTACATGCGTAATGTATTTTCAAATAGGGTATACACATGAACTCCATCACTTTTAATCGTGTCAGCTTCATCAATCCCTTGGATCTGTGTATTGGTTTGAGTCACCTGATTTGCTTTTGAATCAATGGAAGGAGCAAGACTTTCCATCATGAAATCACCACGATAAACATTGTAGCCTTGGTTACGTCGAGCAAGTGCTAACGCAATACGTCGAAGATCACCTTCAGAATCTAGACTTGCTAATCCTGAAGCTTTTGGAAGTTGAGCAGGTTGTAGTGCTATAACTAAGATTGTTGTAATTGCGATGATAAATGCGATGAGTTTTTTCATATGGTTCACCTCACTTGTATTATAACTAAAAGCGTCACTAAATAAACTAAGTTCATTTAAACTGCAATATTATATAAATAAGTTGCAAAAAAAAGTGCTTTTAGCACTCTTTAGTCAATCAATACTGCGTTTTTAATAATAACATAGTCTACTGTTTTTAATGCATTAAGGGTGTTTCCACCTGCATAGGATATGGCAGATTGTAAGTCTTCTTGCATCTCTTTTAAGGTATCAAAGATAGAACCTTTGCTTTGAAGATGAATTTTTTTGCCTTCAACGTTCTTTCTTTCACCTTTTTGATATTCGGATGCACTTCCAAAATATTCTTTGTGATCAACGCCATTAATATTGACTTGCAAACCAGGAGATTCCTCATGAGCTGCAAACATACTACCCATCATGACCATGGATGCACCAAAGCGTAGTGATTTGGCAATATCACCATGGGTACGTAAACCACCATCCGCAATGATTGGCTTAGTCGCAGCTTTTGCACACCAACGCAGGGCAGCTAATTGCCATCCAGCTGTACCAAATCCTGTTTTTAGTTTAGTAATACACACTTTACCAGTACCAATACCGACTTTAATCGCATCTGCACCGGCTTGTTCAAGTTCAATAACAGCTTGAGGTGTTCCCACATTACCAGCAATTACAAATGTAGATGGAAGCACTGATTTAATATGTTTAATCATTGCCACAACACTTGGTGCATGACCATGAGCAATATCAATTGTAATGAATTCTGGAATAACATGAGATGAAGCACATTCGTTCACAAAATCAAATTCTTCCGGTTTTACCCCAACAGAAATTGAAGCTAAACATCCTTCATTATGCATAGAGCGAATAAAATCAAGACGAGAGTCTGGATTAAAGCGATGCATAATATAGAAGTATCCTTCTTTCGCAAGCTTTAAAGCTAATGTTTCATCGATGATTGTTTGCATATTAGCAGGGACTACTGGAAGTTTAAATTTAAAATTTCCAAGGGTTAATGATGTATCACATTCAGAGCGTGAATTTACAATACAACGATTAGGTATTAGTTGAACATCTTCATAGTCAAATATTTTATCCATGATTTTTCTCTTTCTGTTTATTAACTTCTGTCTTAATGAATTCAACAAGTGAATCTAAATCCACAAGTGTTGTACTTTGATCATACATATTCTTAAACTCAACTTGATTATTGATGAGTGCTTTACCAAATACTACTTGAAATGGAATACCAATGAGTTCAGCATCATTAAATTTTACACCAATTCGCTCATCTCGATCATCACACACGACATCAATGGATGCACTCTTAAGTGAATCATAGATTTCATATGCTTTTGATACTGCATTTTCATCTTTGGTTGAGACAATGAGTAAACTTACTTCATAAGGAGCAACATGAATTGGCCATAAAATACCTTTTTCGTAATGATGTTGTTCAACGATAGCGGCCATACAACGACCAAGTCCAATACCATAACTGCCCATGATTACAGGTTGTAGTGAGTTATTTTCATCACTGAAGTATAGATTCATTGCCTTAGAATATTTATCACCAAGTTTGAAGGTATTACCAATCTCAATGCCTTTTTGGATTTGAAGTTGTGCTTCGCACTGTGGACAATGATCATGAGCATGTACCATGCTTAGATCAACGACATCATGATGACCAAAGTCATCAAGTGAAACATCCACTAAATGTGTATCCACTTCATTGCCACCCACCATCATGGTTGAAAGTGAATAGACTTCTTCATCAACAAGTAAAGGAATTGGACATCCAACAGGACCAATATAGCCCATCGGAATATTTGCTTTGGCTAACTGTTCTGCACTCGCGAGTTCTACATTTGTTGCATTACAATATTTTTGTAGTTTTACACTACTTACTTCACGATCTCCACATACACTCACCGCCATAAGTTGATCATCCACAGCATATACAAGAGTCTTAACTAGCTCTCTTGGATTAAGATTATAAGTAGTCGTTAATTGTTCAATGGTTTTAAGGTTTGGTGTATGAAGTTTCTTATATTGACCAGAAGGGGATTTAGTTGCATGAGGGAGTGGTTGACGCTTCGCAATCTCAAGGTTTGCAGAATAATCACATGATGAGCAAAATACGATGGTATCTTCACCAATATCGGTAATTGCTTGGAATTCCTCAGAAAGAAGTCCTCCCATAACCCCAGTATCAGCCTTTACAATGCGATAGTGAAGTTGCATAGCATCAAATGAATTTATATAAGCTTTAACCATAGCGTCATAATTCTTTTGTAACCCATCTAAATCTTTATCAAAAGTATAAGCATCTTTCATAATAAATTCTCGAACACGAATGACTCCAAAACGAGGTCTTGGTTCATCACGAAACTTAGTTTGAAACTGGTATAATGATAAAGGAAGATTTTTATATGATTTTATATGAGCGCTCGCAGCCACAGCAAACAGTTCTTCATGGGTTGGACCAAGGACTACATTGCGATCAAAGCGGTCTTTAAAGGCGAACATACTTGAACCAAAAAGATGGCGACGACCTGACGCAATATAAACATCTTCAGGAATAAGTGAAGGCATAAGTACTTCTTGTGAATGAGCATTGTTCATTTCAGTACGAACAATCGCTTCAATTTTCTTCAGGACTTTAAATCCTAAAGGTAAATACATGTACACACCCGCAGAATTTTTCTTGATGAATCCACCACGTACAAGAAGGTTACCAGAAATAGCTTCCTCATCTTTAACATTCTCTTTATACGTGACAAAATATGATTGTTTAAGTTTCATATTGTTACCTCTTAACACTGTAAGATTATATCACATCAAATAGAATTTGACTTTATGAAATGATGATGATAGAATACTCATGCAAACAAATCGTAGAAAGTAGAACCCGATTCTCACCTGATTCCTTATGGTTTAGGTCAAAGCTACATGAAACAACACATTTTTCATGCGCTAACGGGATTCTAGACCCGTTTTTGTTTTGTTCGGAGGTGAAATTATCACAAAAAAACCTATCAATGAAGATTTGGTGAATGAGAGTATTCGATTTAAAGAGTTACTCGTTATTGGACCAAATGGAGAACAACTAGGAGTCATGTTTAGACGCGAAGCCCTTGCTAAGGCTGAAGAGTTTGAACTGGACTTATTCTGTGTCGCTCCTAACGCCCAACCGCCAGTATGTAAGATTTTAGACTATGGCAAACATCGTTTTGAATCGCAAAAAAAGGCGAGAGAAGCTAAGAAGAATCAACATGTGACAGAAGTTAAACCACTTCGCTTATCACCAGTTATTGATACGCATGATTTTGAAACAAAGCTCAAGCATGCTCGTAAATGGATACTTGAAGGCATGAAAGTCAAAGTTGACATGCGTTTTAGAGGACGTTTAATCACACGACTTGATGTTGGAAAAAAAGTTATGAATGATTTTATGGGATCACTTTCTGACGTTGCGAATGTCGAAAAATACCCAACCCTAGAGGGCAATATGATGCACTGCATCCTTGCTCCGAAAAAGAAATAGAAGGACGGACATCACTATGCCAAAAATGAAAACCAAAAAAGCATTGGCAAAACGTGTAAAACGTACAGGAAGTGGAAAATTAAAACGTTCCCATGCCTACGTTTCTCACTTTGCAGCGAATAAGACACAAAAACAAAAACGTAAACTCAGAAAAAGTACACTTGTATCTAAATCAGATTACAAACGTATCAAACTGATGTTGCACAACTAAGGAGGATCTAAAATGCCACGCGTAAAAGGTTCAGTTGCTACAAGAGCAAGACGTAAAAAAATCTTAAAATTAGCTAAGGGTTATTTTGGTTCCAAACATACTCTATACCGTACAGCCCATGAACAGGTGATGAAGTCACTTTCATATGCTTACAGAGATCGTAAAAACCTAAAACGTGAAATGAGAAAACTATGGATTGCGCGTATTAACGCAGCAGCTCGTATGCACGACATTTCATATTCTAAACTAATGAACGGATTAAAACTTGCAAACATTCAAGTAAACCGTAAAATGTTATCAGAAATCGCTATTCACGATCCTAAAGGATTTGAAGGTATCGTTGATAAAGCGAAGAAAGCTCTTGCTAAATAATTATGATGAAAGATCGTGTCAAAAAAACGCTTAATGAATTACTAGTTGATATGTTCAACCATATTCTAGTGCTCGAAGAGCGAAATCTAGTGGCACGTGGTGTGGCTTTATCAATGAGTGAAGTCCATACATTAGAAAATATTTACAAAAGTGAAACTAAAACCATGAGTGATGTAGCACGTCGTGCACTTGTCACTCAAGGAACCTTAACAGTAGCGATTAATCGCTTAGTTAAGAAGGGATATGTAGCTCGTTATAAAGATGATGAAGACAAACGTATCGTTCGTCTCTCACTTACTCAACGTGCACTAGACCTATTAAAGATTCATGATGCTTTTCATGAAAATATGATTGATACCTTCATTAATGACTTAAAGGTCGATGAGGATATTAACCTTATTCATAGCTTAGAAAAAATCATGGAGTATTTCAAACAAAACTACTAAACCTTCACAAGTGAAGGTTTTTTTATGGTTCAACTGACAATACCATTCAAAATGACACTAAGGATGTTAAAAGAGAATCACTTTTTAACTCTTGGTTGCTTCAATACTCTTTTGCTTCTCTTTCAATCCGTGTATGAAAAATTCACTTAACTGATTAAGTCCACAAATGATCGCTTGAAACACACCTTCACTAAAAAACAACGAATCTTCTTTCTCAAAATCAGGATTACTGTCAACCAATACCCATTCCCAATTCTTCAAATAGCGTTTTTGCTGATAAAGACTTAACCAAACACCTTTATGCAAGTGGCCGTCAGTGTTAAACAAAACCATGTAATCAGCATTCATAATGTCACTTTTAGTAGGACATTTTTCTGTGATAACATCATAAAAAGAGATAGTAATCGTATCATTATGAGCTAGATTGGGTAAAATATCAATAAGAGGCTTTTCAACAACTCTCAAAATCCTTATTGCAACCCATTTACCATTTAAGTTTTTATAATCACCATCCAGATTCTCTAACTTAAATGCAACACAATCTCCTGGTTTCCATAAGGATTCATTGTATTCAGGTTTTTGAACTTTTTTTCGTGGATTGTTTTGATCTATTTGTGACTTAAATGTTAATAACTCTTGTTTTCGAGATTCATATTTTTTCTTAGCACTGCCATTAATAAAGTGGATACTCTGAGTAAACGCATCTTCGGTTAAATCAATTAAATCATTGGTATTAACATCCTTGTATTCTGGCATATTTTTCGCAAAAGCAACGATCTCCTCAATGTTTTGCTTATAATATTCCTGCATTCCTTTTTCAATTTTTGAAGGTGTCTTATCACTAATCGTTTCTTCTTCATGTATACTCGTCAACGACTTGAATAGCAGTCCACTTCTATTTGCTTTTAATTGTGGTTCTAATAAGATAACTTTTTTCCATTTCTTTAAATCTTCGCCACTATCGATGACTTCAATAACTTTGTCTTTAATATCTTTACTAAGTCGACCTAAACGCCACTGAGTGTATGCAAAACTGATCCAAAAAATACTTTCATACTCAGTTCCGATAAAATTTTCATAACCTTTTAAGATAATCTTCTCTGCTTCTTCATCAGACACTCCAAATGCAAGTAATGTCTGATAATCATCTCTTACTGAAGATGCTAGTGAATCAGAATATATCTTTGTACCTTTTATATCCATAAACCCCCCCATAAGGTAGACACCTTGTTGAATAGAATTAAAGTCTAAACACTAAAACTATATCAAATAATTGATTACCTGTGACCACACAAAATGAATAATTTTGGATAATACTGTAGGTTTGTAGCATTTTCATATTGGTGATTCAAGTTTTTGAGTCTGACTTGAATTTAGAGTTTCTTAAATGTATATTCATTGAATCAATGATTCAACTTTGATAGAGTGTGTAAAAGTGGAGGTTACAATGAAATATATATTTATAAAGAAAAATGAATCCGCTTTAACTTATCTACTATTACATGGAACTGGAGGAAATGAGAAAGATCTTATTCCAATCCTTGATATGATTGATCCCCAAGCTAATGTATTTGGTGTTCTTGGAGAAGTGAGTGAACATGGAATGGCACGATATTTTCGCAGAATTTCTGAAGGTGTCTTTGATGAAGAAGATTTGATCTTTCGTACACAAAGACTTCATGACTTTGTAAGTGAAAAGTGTGAGGAGTATCAAATAGATCCAAAGAAACTTGTTGTATTGGGATATTCCAATGGAGCAAACATGGCTCAAAGCTTGTTGCTTCATTATCCAAGTTCATATCATACAATGATTCTACTTCATCCAATGAATGTTAGAAAAGAAGTATTATTTGGTGATTTAAGTCATGTAAACATCTTTATTGGAGCAGGCCGATTTGATCCAATATGTCCCCTTGAAGAAACTAATCTTCTAGAAATCAGACTTGCGCAAGCGAATGCTCACGTTGAAGTTAGTATTGCTAATAATGATCATCGTATTACTGTTGAAGAAATAATGAGTGTTAAAAAATGGATTCAAAGCATTATGCCACGTGCATGATGTTTTTTTTCAGTTATAATAGATAAGTGAGGTTGATTTATGAAGAAAACGTTATTACTTGTAACATCTAATGAGCACAAACTCCAAGAGTTTAAAGAACTCATTGATTCAGATAAATTTGAGATTATTTCACTAAAAGAAGTGGGGTATACTCAAGAGATTATAGAAGATCAATCGACTTACCATGATCAAGCTATTAAAAAGGTAGAAGCACTTATTGAACTTTTCCCTGACATGATTATAATTGCGGATGATAGTGGTATTGAGATTGAAGCGTTTGAATATGGACCTGGTGTCTATTCCGCGCGCTTTAAACCTGAAATGACACAACATCAAAGAAATGAATGGATTTGTGAACAAGTTAGTCTTAGTGAGAAAAAACATGCCGCTTTTGTATGTGCCATTGCATGTTACATCAAAGATCAACCTATATTTGTCACTGTTAATCGCTGTTTTGGAGAGATATCTCAACAACCAACTCATGATTATGGATTTGGTTATGATCCTATCTTTATTCCAGAAGGCTATCAGGATACATTTCAAACACTACCAAAATCTATTAAAAATAAAGTGTCTCATCGCTCATTAGCAGTGTCGTCACTTATGACTTACTTAAAGGGGTTGACATGAAAAAATATCTATTAGTATTACTCCATGCATTTACTATGGTATCTTTATTATTTTTGAGCATTCGTTTGTTAGGGCTTGAGCCATATTTCTTTCGTTGGTTTTATGCACAAAACAATACGGCTGCTAACTTAGGGATGTCCAATTCGGATTTAATGCGTGCGACACAACAACTTTTAAAATACATGCTTGATCAAGCATCCACCATTCAAAGTGAAGTGGTTGTGAATGGACAATCAACGCTCATGTTTAATGATCGCGAAATTCATCATATGGTCGATGTATTGATACTTATACGTATGATGAGGATAGTGATGTTTATGTCTCTATCAGCATCAGCCATTATTTACTGGACACAACGTCATCAGTTAGCTTTCAAAGCAAAACTTAAGCAGACTTACACCATTGCCTTAAGTGTCTTAGGAGGTCTTATGGCAGCACTTGGTGTATTTGCTTTGTTTGATTTTGAGTCATTTTGGACGTTCTTTCATCTCGTCTTATTCAGAAATGACTTATGGTTATTAGATCCTAGAACTGATCGATTAGTCAACTTAGTTCCGATTAACTTCTTTATGATATTAGTATTTATGGTCATTTCATTAACGGTCATATTAAACGGGTTGTATGCTTATTTTGTTCATCGATATTCGTCAAAGTGAGGTTGTTTATGATACATATTGTCTTATTTGAACCAGAAATTGCACAAAATGTTGGTAATATTTTACGTTCTTGTGCTGCGATGAATGCCCAACTTCATGTCATTCATCCTTTAGGTTTTTTGCTTCATTCTAAAGAGTTTAATCGAGCGATGATGGATTATGATAAGCTAACTGAACTAGTTGAACATAATAGTTTAGAAGAATGTCTTTCAAGTATTCATGGTGAAGTATTTTATATCACACGATATGGCATGAAAACTCCTAATGAGTTTGACTTCCTTTCAATCAATAAAGACATAGTCATTGTGTTTGGAAAAGAGAGCACAGGAATTCCTAAGCAAGTTCTTAGAGATAATCTTGAGCGCTGTGTTCGTATTCCAATGCATCCTCAAGCACGCTCAATGAATGTTTCAAATACAGTAGCCATTATTTTATATGAGGTTCAACGCCAGCTAAATTTTGAAGGGCTATCTAGTGTTGAAGTGTTGAAGGGGAAGGACTGGTTATTGAAATGAAGAAATACTTACGACTTAATGAGTTTCAATTAGGATTTGTGTATACACTTAGTGGTTTATTGGTTATTCAATGGTCGATTAGTTTAATCGCACCGTTTAATGCACTAAGATCTATCGAAGAACTCAAGTCACTTATGATATTAAGTGATTCTCAGTTACAGAACTCTCACTTTATTTTCAAAACACTCGCAATCCTAGTTGATTATGGAATAAGTTATCAATCAATTGCCTTCGCAATAATGCCTTATGTAAATATTGAAAGCTTTATTGTCGTGTTAATTACATTTACTACATTACTTCATCCAACACACGCACTTCAACGAGTTGGACATTGGTTTGTCTGGATATTGACTGGATATGGCGTTATACTTCTAACATCCATAGGAATGATTACTGCTGCATTTGTTTCGAATTCACCACAAAGAGTCCTAATGCTTATTAATAGTTCAGGTAATGTTGCTGTGTTTGGAGGAATTGGTTTAAGTTTAGTTGCTTTAGTTTGGATTTCACAAGTTATAATGAGTGTTGTTAGACAAAAGTAGTGCAATTTAGTATAATACATTGCAAGGTGATAACATGATAACTGGATTAAATGATATTTTATCCATCATTGTGCTGTTTTCTATGATTGCAGCAATATTTTTCACGTTATTAAGATCACTTAGCATATCTAAGATTCAATCACATATCGATGAAGAAATCGAATACTACAAGGAGTAACCTATTTTGGACAGTTCGCAGAGTACCATGCTTGTTGGTCTTATCGTTTTATTTGTTTTTTCGGCTATTTTTTCAGCGTCTGAGACTGCTTTTTCAAGCCTCAATTCAATTCGCTTAAAACAGTATGTAAAAAATGAAGTAAAAAATGCCCAACAAGCGCTAGAGTTAGTTAATGATTATACACATCTCATCACTACGATATTAATCGGCAATAATATTGCCAATATCGCGATGACCACTTTTGCAACATTACTTTTCTCAAGTCTTTTTCAAGGTAATTTAGCATTAAGTATTAGTATGACCGCCCTCACAATTATGATTCTATTGTTTGCAGAGATACTACCTAAGGTCTTAGCAAAACAACATCCAGAATCATTTGCAATTTTCTTTACACCATTTCTAATGGTGTTCAGGTTTATATTTGCACCCATTGCTAAACTCATGAGTTTAGTGGAAGATGTTGTGCTCAAACAAGAACATGCAAAAGTCACCGCTACAGAAGATGAACTTGTTGACATTGTACAAGCGATTGAAATGGAAGGGGTCCTTGATCAAGAAGAGCGAGAACTCATTGAAAGTGCAATTAGTTTTGATGATAAAACCGTTCGTGAAATTATGAAGCCTCGTGATCAAGTTGTATTCCTATTTGATAATGCGAGTCCTGAGCAAATTCTTAATGCGGTATCCACGCATAAGTTCTCAAGAATTCCTGTTATTTCATATGAAGGATTAACTGCTGTTGGTATTATCAGAGAACGCGATGTATTAGAATGCTTGCTGCATAACAAAGACATTGCGATGGCTAACCTACTTAGACCTGTCAGTTATATTTCACAGCGTCAACGCCTCCAAAATGCGTTAGAAAAGCTACAAAAGTCACGTGAACATATGGCTATCGTTGTCGAAACGATGAAAAATAAGAACTTTGTGGGAATTGTTACACTCGAAGATATTCTTGAAGAGATCGTCGGTGAGATATATGATGAATATGATGATTTACCACGATATGTTGTGGAAATTGGGCATCATACGTTTGATATTGAAGGCAGTGTACCTGTTAAGAAGTTCTTTGATGATTATCTTGATGATGATGATTATTTACCAACAAATGCGAAAACGTTTATTGATTGGGTTGATGAACTTGCTAAAGGTCAACGACTTCGCAAAAATAAAGAATACAAGCAAGACAACTACGCACTGCGTGTTTTACAAGTCAAAGATGGCAAAGCAGCCAGAATTGAACTAAACGTTTATTCAAAAAATAGTCAAGAAGACTAAGGAGAAAAAGATGTATCAAGGAATTCACTCAAATCATGCTCCAAAAGCCATTGGGCCATACTCACCAGCGGTAAAACTTGGAGATTTCGTATATTTATCAGGTCAACTTCCAATTGATCCACTCACAAATGAACTTGTTAGTGGTGACATTTACGAACAAACTTATCAAGTTCTTCGTAATATGGAAGGAGTCTTACAAGAGATGGGATTAGAACTTCGTCATATTGTTAAGACAACAGTTTATGTTACGGATTTAAAAGATTTCTCAAAATTCAATGAAATCTATGCAACTGTTTTTCAAGAACCATACCCAGCTCGTACTACTGTACAAGTTGCAGCACTGCCTCTTGGGGCAATGGTAGAAGTTGAAGCACTTGTTATTGATACTTTAGCGTATGAAGCTCATATGCATCACCATCATGACCATGAAGGCTGTGGTTGTGGCCATGATCATGACCATGAACATGAACACAATCATGATCACGAGGGTTGTGGCTGTGGAGGTCATCATCACCATGGAGAAGAAAAATGTGGTTGTGGTAAACCGATGGAAGATTGTGAATGTAAGAAAACATGTGAAGACGATTGTGGTTGTAACGATAAATAACTGTGGAAACACAGTTTTTTTTAGGAATAATATAGTTTTTCTCAAATAATAAAGGGGGAGGGATTATGATTCCATTACTTATAATAAAAAAACAAATGATGACGCAACTTATTTATTCTGATCGTATTGAACTTCTTCATGATAAATCAATCCTACAATGGTTTAATCATCAGTGTTTAAATCATGGTACTACTTTAAAAGGGACGATGGATGCTTTAAGATTTCATTTGAAAGTTCGACAAAAAATTCCAATTTGTTTAAATATTATGCAACGCATTATGTATTTTCCTTTAACAATCAATGAATTAGAAATTTGGATATTGTATGATCAAAATGCGAATATTCGTCGTTGTGATGTGCATACCATTTTAACAATCCATAACATGGTTTTTAAGTTTCCTTTAGATGGACGTGTGATTAAACGGCAACTACAACGCTGTAAAACATATCTTGATACGTTTTATCGTCCATCCATGATTTCATCATCAAGTCATATCAAAGAGTCATTAGTTTCTGAATATCTTATTAAAAGTAGTGCAAATTTCTAATTTTCAGTTATAATCTTAGGGTATGAAAAATGTAACTTATCCTTCACCAAAACGTAATCACTTAAAATCTCTTGCTTTAGTGACCCTCTCAGCACTTTTGGGGGCTATGGCAATTAAAATTTTTATTGAGAATGGAAATCTATTTCCTGGAGGATTTGCAGGGATATCCGTGTTAATTCAGCGATTATCACTTCGATATTTTAATATTTCAATTCCTTTTGGAGTTCTTTATTTATCATTAAATATTTATCCAACTTTTTTAGTGTACCATTTTGTTGGTAAGTGGTTCACTCGCTACAGCATTATGCAAATTGCACTTGTATCTTTATTTGTTGAAATAATTCCAAAAATTGCAATAACTGACGATATACTATTGATTGCAGTATTTGGAGGTATTTTCTCAGGTGTAGCAGCTTCATTGTCTTTAATGGCTAATGCGAGTGGAGGAGGTTCTGATTTTATCGCCTTATTCATTTCACATAAAACTAATACGCAATCTTGGAATTACATCTTAGCAGGAAATGCAGTTATTTTATCGATTGCTGGAGTGCTTTTTAGTTGGGAAGTTGCACTTTACTCGATTATCTTTCAATATGTATCAACTGTAATCGTTTCTAACTTATACCAACGATACAAACTCATGAGTATTCGTATGTTCACAAATGATCCAGATGCCTTAACAGAAGCAATTCTAAGTAAAACACGACATGGAATTACTAAGATTTGGGGTGAGGGTGGATATAGTAAGAAAGAAGTATGTATGTTATATATGGTTGTTAACTCATATGAAGTAAACCAAGTCGTTGAAATTGCTCAGAATGTAGATCCAAAAGTCTTCATTGATATTTCAAAAACGGATAAAGTAATCGGTAATTATTACCGTATACCTCTTGATTAATGCTTGATTCATCAAGCATTTTGTTTGTTTAAAAGGCATAAAATTGATATATTTAAGGTGCTTAACTAAAAAGGAGGCGTATGGAAAAACAAGATATTATTCAAGCCTTGCTGCTTCAAATGAGAAAATTAAGAATGATGGAATCAAAGATCATTCGATTAACTTCAAGTCATGATGATAAAATACCAATTCATCATTTAATGATGCTCGTTCATTTGACTGAAAGTGGTCCGATTCCAATTAGAAAAATTAAAGAAGAATTTAGAGTTAGTGCATCAGCTGCAACACAGCTTATTGATGCGCTAGAAAAAGAGCATTTTATTCATAAAACACGTGATGAACATGATCGACGTAGTATGAAAATTGAACTCTCTGATTTTGGACGTGAAAAAATTTCGAGTTATTATCGTGAATTAGAAAAATACATGGAGCAGCTCGTTGACCATGTTGGCAGTAAGAAGATGATTGAAGCAATAGAAATATATGAAAAGATTGACGAGTTTAATCGTCTTATGGAGGAACAATATGGCAAAGACAAAGAAAAGAAATAAATGGATTAAAAGAGGAGTCATTCTAGCACTTGTCGGTATTGTAGGATTTGCTCTTTATACACAGCAACAAAACGCATCAAGACTAAGACTAATTGAAAACACAAATACAACCACCATTGAGCGTGGAACGATTGAGTTATTCGCACTTGCCTCAGGTAAGTTAACGTCTTCTAGTGAAACTAATGTTAATGTAAGTGGAACACTTTCAAGAACACTTGTTAAAGTAGGCGATGTTGTCACAAAGAACCAACGCATTGGTGAAACGCGTGATGTAATGGGAAATGCATTTGCAGTTAGAGCATCAGTCGATGGAATCATTACTGCACTTCCATCAGCACTTAACAACGCATTTGTTATTTCAGATCCGAATAAATTTAAACTTGTGGTCAACATTTCAGAGCGTGATATTAGTCGACTTGTGATTGGCCAAACTGCAGAAATATTTATTCAATCCTTAAATTTAAATTTTGAAGGAACTGTATCAGACATTGGTTCAATAGGAAATACAGCCCTTGATTTTACAACGTATACAGTTACTGTAGTCTTCGAACATGGGGATGAGCCTTTGTTTTTAGGAATGAGCGCAAGTGCAAAAATAAGCGTAGAAGTTTTTGATGATATTTTAAATATTCCTTTTGAAGCACTTATCATTGATGGAACTCAACGTTTTGTTCTATCCGCTGCGTGGTTAGATGACATTCAAAAACCACAAAGAGACTTTTATGTTCCAGTTACTACGGGAGTTGCCGATGTATATAACGTCCAAGTAAGTGGAGAAAACCTTGAAGGTCTAGAAATAATTGTTCCTGATCCATCTTCTAGCTTCCCGTTCTTTAGACGATGATTAAGTTAAATGGTGTCACCAAACGATATATCATGGGTGACAACATTGTTATGGCATTGGATGGTGTTGATATTCAAATTAAAGAAGGTGAGTTTGTTGCCATCGTTGGTCCATCGGGAAGTGGAAAATCAACGTTGATGAACATCATTGGATGTTTGGATGTCATTACTGACGGGTATTATGAACTTAATGGAATTCCCATTAAAGATTATGATCAAGATGAATTAGCAGACATAAGAAACAAGCAAATTGGATTTGTTTTTCAACAATTCAATCTATTAACGAATCTAAGTGCACTTGAAAACGTCATGATGCCAATGACTTATGCGAAGATGAGTAAGAAAAATCGCGAAGTTAAGGCGAATCAATTGTTGTCACTTGTAGGGTTATCAGATCGAACCCATCATAAACCAACTGAGCTTTCTGGTGGACAACAACAACGTGTTTCAATTGCACGAGCACTTGCCAACGATCCAGCCATTATTTTAGCTGATGAACCTACTGGGGCATTAGACACAAAAACTGGTCAAGAAGTATTAAATACATTAAAAGAATTGAATCAAAAAGGTAAGACGGTTTTGATTATTACGCATGATGTTGAAGTTGCACGAAATACAAATCGTATTATCACATTAAGGGATGGTCAAGTTACTACAGATGTTAGTGAGGTAAAACATGATTAAAGAATATTTTGTCCTCGCCATTAAATCTGTATGGGCACATAAGATAAGAGCGCTCCTCACAACATTAGGAGTTATTATTGGTGTTTCTTCCGTCATTCTGCTTATGAGTTTAGGTAATTCTGCTCGCACTGAAGCTGCTAATCAAATACGAGGAATTGGTTCTAACTTAATCTTTGTTAGTGTTAGTGATCGCCAAGGTAATCTACCAACTGATTGGATTGGTCTTATTAAACAACAAGCTGATATCGATGAGTATTCTCCATTAATTTCAGCACAAGTGACGTATCAAATCGAGGGACAAACTGTTGATGTTTCCATTAGTGGTGTTAATCAGCATTTTGCTTATATAAACTCTTTAGATATGACTATAGGTCGCTTCTTAAACGAGTATGACGTTAAATACAACACACCTGTTGTTGTGTTAGGAAGTAAGATTCCAGATTTATTACTACCAAATCAATCGATCATTGGTTCTAAAATCATGATCAAAGGTATACCATTTGAAGTGATTGGTGTTGCTGAAGAGCGAGGTACAAACTTCTCTGGAGATAATGACATGATGGTGTATATTCCAATTGATTATGCCTCAACAATGAGTGGATTTGGTTCTTTCAATAAAACATTCTATATTGCGGCAAATTCAGAAGAGAATATTGATTTCACTCTCAATCGTGTTCTAACCTATTTATCGACGGTATTTCCTTCAGACAGTAACTATCGAGCTTTCTCTCAAACACAAGTCTTAGGTGTCTTAGAAACGATTCTAGGGCTACTTACAAGTCTTCTTGCAGGGATTGCATCAATTTCACTGGTTGTAGGTGGTATTGGAATTATGAATATTATGCTTGTTACGGTACGTGAGCGTACCAAAGAAATTGGTATTCGAAAAGCACTTGGTGCACGTCAATCTCAAATTCTTGCTCAGTTTCTAATCGAAGCAATATTGATTACAACACTTGGTGGTTTACTAGGTTTAGGAGTCAGTTATCTAGGAACAATTATCATTTCATATATCACTGACTTTAATGTCATTCTTGGTATAGATTCTATTATATTAAGTTTAGTATTCTCAATTACTATTGGTGTTATCTTTGGGTTATATCCTGCGTATAATGCAAGTAAACTTGAACCAGTTGAAGCATTACGATTTGAATAAAAAAGAAGTGGAAATCCACTTCTTTTAATTTGCTTCAAACTGTGATTGATACAAGTCATAATAGAAACCTTTTTGTTGGAGTAAGAAACTATGAGTTCCTTGTTCAATAATTTGACCTTGGTTCATGACGAGTATTAAATCAGACTTAATGATGGTTGATAATCGATGAGCTATAATAAACGAAGTCTTCTCATGCATTAAGGCTTCCATTGCTTCTTGAATGAGGTATTCAGTTCTTGTATCTACGGATGAAGTAGCTTCATCAAGGATGAGAATCTTCTTATTGGATAAGAATGCACGAGCGATTGTAATAAGCTGTTTTTGACCTTGAGAGAGGTTAGATGCATCTTCATTGATTAGAGTGTTATAACCAAGTGGAAGTGTTTGAATGAAATGATCGACTTTAGCTGCAGTAGCTGCCTTTTTAAAGTCATTGTCTGAGTAAACTTCATTGAAGGTAATATTTTCTTCAATCGTTCCTTTGAATAACCATGAATCCTGAAGAACCATTGCAAAGGTACTACGAATGGATTCTCGTGAATAATCTGTAACTTTGTGACCATCAATATAGATTGATCCTTGAAGGACTTCATAAAAACGCATAAGCAAGTTCACAATGGTTGTTTTACCTGCACCTGTTGGTCCTACAATTGCAACCTTCATCCCAGGTTGAATGTGCATATTAAAGTTTTTAATAAAGATGTTTTCTTCACTATAACTAAAATCAACGTCTTTAAATTCAATTTCACCATTAATTTCTGCAGGGAGTGTTGGTTTGTTTTCTTTTTCTTCTTCTTCAGAATCAAGAAATTCAAAGACACGCTCACTGGCAGCTATTGTTGATTGAATAATTGTTGTAATATTAGCCATTTGATTAAGAGGTTGACTAAAGTTGCGGATGTACATAATGAAAGCTTGAATTGCCCCAAGAGATATTTGTCCTGCTAGCATAAGCATTGCACCTATGACCACAACACTTATATATCCTAAGTTTCCTATAAACCCAACAATTGGTAACATGAGTGAAGAAATAAATTCTGACTTTTGAGTATGAGATTGTAGCTCATTATTTAAGGATTCAAAGGTAGAGGATGAGAAATCTTGACCATGATATGCTGTGACAATAAGATGGTTTGAAAACATTTCTTCAATATGGCCATTAAGTTGTCCAAGTGTTTTAGCGCGCATGGTGAAGTATTTTTGACCATACTTAACGACAAATGATACAGTGAATAAAGTTATTGGAAGTGTAATAAGAGCAACAACTGTTAATATCCAAGAGATTCTAATCATCATGAACAATATCCCTACGATGGAAAGTATTGCGACGATAGAGGCAATAAGAGCTTGTTGGAGGGAATTATTAATGGTATCAACATCATTCGTAATTCGTGATAATACATCTCCAATTGGCTTTTCATCTATAGTTTTTAAATGAAGTGTGTTTATTTTAGATGATATTTGAGTTCTTAATGTTAATGTAATTTTTTGTGTCACACGATTTATGACGATTGATGAGATATACGATAATAATGCTGCACTAGCATAGATTAATAAGACTTGAAGCAATACTTGATAAACATCATTTCGATTTAAGATGAAATTTGGATTAAGTAAACGACTTTGGTATCCATCATATAAGATATTAGTCGCTTGTGCTAAAACAGTAGGTCCAATAACAGAGAGAATAGTTGCTGTAATTGAGAATAATACACCAAGGATGACTTGAGGTAAAAAAGGTTTAATATAAGCGATAAGGCGGCGTAGAGTTAGTTTGAAGTCTTTAGGACTTTCTTTCTTTGCACGCATCGCATGACTCATGTGAAAGCTCATACTGTCACCTCAAGGATGTTTTGAGATAATGCTATTTCTCGATACACCACATTTTCTTTAAGTAGTTGTTCATGTTGACCAACTCCAACAATCTTACCATTATCTAGGACGATGATTTGATCGCAATCGATAATCGAAGATATCTTTTGAGAAACAATAATTTGTGTTGTATTCTCTAGTTTCTTAAGTTGATTTCGAAGTAAACGATCTGTCATTGCATCCAATGCTGAAAAACTGTCATCAAAAATGAGAATCTTTGGTTTTTTAGCTAGAGCTCTGGCAATGGCTAATCTTTGTTTCTGACCACCAGATAAGTTTGCACCTTTTTGTGTTAGATCACTATCTAGACCAGATTCTTTTTCACTAATAATTGAAGTTGCTTGTGACATATCAATGGCTTCAAGAATATCACTTTCACTCACGGATGGATTATTAAGTGTGAGATTAAAGCGAATCGTTCCACTAAATAGACTTGCTTTTTGTGGCACATACCCTATAAGCTGGCGAAGTTCATCAAGTTTTAAAGATTTAATATTTGTGTTGTTAAAAAAGATTTCACCATCGATTGGATCAAAAAACCTAGGAAGCAGTCGAACAAGTGTTGATTTACCTGAACCAGTTGATCCAATGATGGCTGTTTTCTTATTTGCTGGAAAAGTCAGTGAAATTTTACTAAGTACTTTTTCCTTTGCATCAGCATAACTAAATGCTACATTCTCGAATCGAATGGAAACATTTTTATCTTCAAAGGGGACAGTGACATCGGATTCTTTAATCTGAATATCAGCATTGAGTACTTCACTAATACGGCGAGCACTTACGACTGCACGTGGGTAGAAGACAAAGACAAAAGATAACATGATGAAGGCAAACATAACTTGCATGGTGTATTGAATAAAGGCCATCATACTACCAACTGGTAGTGTAAGATCTGCAATGAGTGGGGTAGCCACAAACATAATTAGTATGGTTGAACCATTTAACACAATATTAAAAAATGGATTGATTAGTGACATGACATCATTTAAAAGAATATTTTCCTTTTTAAGATCAGAAGCATAACCTATGAACTGCTCACTTTGTGATTTTTGTGCATTAAATGCACGAATAACACGCACTCCACTTAACAGTTGGCGTGCTGTTTGATTGATTGAATCGACTAACGTTTGAATTTTCTCAAAACGAGGTTTTGCGAAAGCAAAGATACCAATGATAAATACCATGACAACGGGGACTAAAATCAAGAATATCCAAGATAAGGAACTTTCTTGAGTGGCCATTAAAAAAAAGCCACCTGCAGCCATAAGTGGTGCAGAAACAAGAATTCGAAGCATCATGGTGAACATCATCTGAATCTGTTGTATGTCGTTGGTTGAGCGTGTGATGAGTGAAGAAGGAGTAAACTGATCAAGTTCCTGAGCAGAAAACTTTTGAATTTTCTCAAAAACATCACTTCTTAGTTTTGTTACAGCGAGTGTTCCTAAACGTGTATTGAAATATGCAACCAAAATAGCACTAATGATTGCGAATATCGCAATAAGTATCATGATTAGGCTTCGGTTGGTGACATACCCTAAATCGTTGTTCGCAATTCCGATATCAACTATTTGTGACATAAGACGAGGTAAGAACAATTCAGAAAGTGATTGTGTTACGATGAACACAATCACGATAATGATATATTTCCAATAAGGCCAAAGATAACTAAGAATTTTTTTCATACAATCTTTCTAGTGCTCTATGAGCAAATCATGTGATTTTGTTTTTATTATACGATGTATAAACATTATCGCAATGATTAATGCTCCATGAGTTCCTAGAAATATCCAAGAAGTATAAGACTGTAAATTAAAGAGTGAATATGCTAAGAAGCCTATAATGGTTGTTGCTGCTAAAAACGAGAATAAAAAGTTTATATTTTGCTTAACTGCAGCTTGTTCGTTTTCCCAGACAAGTTTAGGATGAAATACATCAACTACAAGGCCAAATAAATTGATAAAAATCATAAATATTAAAACACTTAGAACACTATATATAACCCAGATTAATTCAAGTTCAAAGTATAATGCATTACCAATTAAGATGAGAAGTAAAGTTGGTATAACTGCAATACTTGAAATGATAATTCCTGATAAAAACTTAGCATAAAGTTGTGTTGAAATACTAACAGGAAACAGTAACATATGATATTTATTGTCACCTTCACGTGAGACACTTGTTGGTGTTACTAGATTAATCATTGAGAAAAATGCACCAATACTTGAAGCACCAAATATAAGAAATAATGGATTTCCTTTAATGAATGATGTAAGCATAGGTATTGAAAGTTCACCACTTGCTTGAGAATAGCTAACTCCCATAATAATAGGAAGTAGCAAAACTACAAGAACATTATTAAAGAAATAAACAGGTGTACGAAATAATAGTTTGAGTTCTTTTAAAGTAAATGCATATAAAGCTGAGCGAATTTTATGACCTCGCAGCGACTTAAGTGACATCTTTTTAGATGCAGCTCCACCTTGAAAGGTTGCCATGATATTAACGAGTGTAGATGCGAATAGTTTAATAACTAAAAACATAAATAGTAGTGAACCTACGATATAGATTAAAAGATTAATCCAAGTGAAATTCACCATAAGAGAAACACTCATGTTAAGGTGAGGGAAGTAGGAGAAGAACCCTTCAGATAAACTTTGATTACCTTGAATTAAGGATAATGCTATCGTTTCAGGATTGGCTAAATCAAGTCCTCCAATATTATAATTTATGTATAAACCGACTCCTAAAGCTAAGATACTCATAATAAGTGTTACTCGATCCTTGTTCTTAAACCAAGGAGATACACTCATAATTGTTACTAGAATAATTGAAATCATTATCATTGTAACTATTGCATTAAGCCATGATGTGAAAATGAATAAAATAAGAGACCAGCTAAATCCAGCTGCAATAATATAACCAGTTAAAGGAGGTAATATTAATAACATTAAGAATCCTATTTGATATGCGTGAATTTGAAGAAGTTTAGCTAGAAATAGTTGTACATGCGATAAAGGAAGGGGAAGTAACTTCTCAATATCCTTAGCATAAAACATATATGATGGAATCATAAAGACACTTGAGAAAATGATAATCGTAAATCCAAGTTGTAAGAGTAGTGATAAGACCACTGTTTCTTGTGAAAGTGGAACAAGAAACTCAGTAATCTCTTTAGTGATGTAACCAAAGCCAATAATATTTGGGGCCATGAGTACAATGAGTACACCGAAAAACAAAGCTTGTTTCTTTCCAGAGGCTTTTTTCTTATCATCAATGACGACAAATGAAGTCTTAATAAGTTTTAAAGCAAGTTTAATGACTTTCTTCATAGTGTTACCTTTAAGAATATTTCTTCTAAGGATGTATTTGGGTATTGATCTTTGAGAACTTCAAGTGTTCCATCATACATGACTTTACCTTGATGAATAATGCATATCTTGTCACATAAGCGCTCAGCCACTTCTAAGACATGAGTGGAAAACAAGACAGTTTTTCTTTCCTTAGAAAATTCTCTCATTATTTCTTTAAGTTCATATGCAGATTGAGGATCTAAACCAGTTAATGGTTCATCGAGTATTAGAATATCTGGTTGATGGATAAGTGCTCCAACAATCATAATCTTCTGTCTCATACCATGAGAGTACGATAGAATCTTGTCATTTAAAGTGTCATAAATTCCAAGTCTTCTTGAATAATGTTCAATAAGTTCTATTCTTTTCTCAAATTCAACTTCATAGATATCCCCCATAAGATGAAGATATTCAATACCTCTTAAGCGTAAGAAAGAATCAGGATTATCACTCACGAATCCAAATTGCTTTTTAGCTTCTATTGGATTATCTTTCATGGAATGGGAGTTGATTAAAACTTCTCCTTGGTCGGGCTTTAGTATTCCTGTCATCATTTTTAATGTTGTAGTCTTACCTGCGCCATTTGGACCGATAAAAGCAGTAATACTACCATCACTAATAGTTAATGAAAGATTGTCTACAGCCTTCTTAGTTTTTGTATAAGATTTTGATAAATTAGTTAATTGAATCATAAAAATATCTCCTTTGGAGATATTATAGCACTCAATAAAATAAAAATAAATATGTTTTATAAGAAAAATAAGATAATTAAGGATAGAACAAACGTATAGAATGCAAAGTAGTGATACTTATCTTTTTTAATTATGAATGTTAACCATCGCATTGCATAATAAGTAACAGCAAAGCTTACAAAGATTGCTATAGCATAGGCGACTAGAAGTAAGAAATCTGGAGAGCTTTGGACTAAGTCATAAGTCCCAGATGCAATGACAATAGTAGCAATCGGGATAAACATGAAGAATGAAAACTTCATAGCATCTTGAGGTTTTATTCCAAGAGCCATTGATGATGCGATAGTACTTCCACTGCGTGAAACACCAGGTTGTAATGCTAATGCTTGGGCAAAACCTATAATAAGTGCTCGAGGAAATGTTATTGGTTTAGTTGATGGTTTAATTAAGCGTGGCAGTAGTAATAAAAATGTTGTAATTAAATAGAAGTATCCAACTAATCGTACATCAGAAAGTGCTGCTGTAATGTCATCTTTAAAGAGTAGACCAATAATTCCAGCAGGTATGGTTGCTAATACTAGTTTTAAAGCAAAGTTAAAGTCTTCACTGAATTCTTTTCTTTTCTTAAAAACAAAGAGAATATTATTAACAACAAGTGATTTAATTTCACTGAAGTAAAACACTATGATTGCTATAAGAGATCCTGCATGAAGCATAATTTCTAAAATTGCATTGTCACTCACAATATCGAAGAAATGTTTAAAGATGACTAAATGACCTGAACTTGATACTGGTAGAGGTTCAGTAATGCCTTGAACAATGGCTAAAATAATGAATATTATTATAGTATTCATTTCTTCTTAATTTCCAATCCAATTTTACGTTGAACCTTTTCTAGCTTTTGTCTTGCAATTCTTTGAGCTTTTTCCTTGCCTTCATTGAGGACATTTTCAAGAATATCTGAATTAACGATTTCGCGATATCTTTCTTGAATAGGAGATAGTGTATCTATTATAACTTGAGCAACAGATTCCTTGAATTCTCCATATTGTGTATCTTTATAGGTTTCAACAACTTCTTCGATACTTTGATCAAGACATGTTGCTACGATTTGGATGAGATTGGAAATGCCAGGTTGGTTTGTAGGATCAAATGCTACCTTACCTAAGCTATCTGTGGTTGCTGACTTAACTTTCTTTCGAATAACAGCTGGATCATCAATCATATAGATAACACCTTTATCACTATGATCAGATTTACTCATTTTTTTAGTTGGTTCACTCAAAGACATAATTCTTGCACCTGTTTTAGCAATCAATGGTTCAGGAATACTAAAAGTAGGGGAATAGCGATTATTGAATCGCTCAGCAATATCACGTGTTAACTCAACATGTTGTTTTTGATCATCACCCACAGGTACAAAAGCAGGATCATACATCAAAATATCAGCAGCCATGAGTGTTGGATAGGTATAAAAACCAACAGTTAATGAATTCTCACCACTTGACGCTTTATCTTTGTATTGTGTCATACGGTTGAGTTCACCTAAATAGCTATAGCAACTTAATATAAACCCTAGTTGAGCATGTTCAGGAACATCAGTTTGTAGGAATATGGTGGAGCGTTTTGGGTCTAATCCACATGCTAAATATAACGCTACCGCATTCTTTAAATGTGTTTTAAGTTGACTTGGTTCTTGATAATTAGTAATACAATGTAGGTTCGCAATAAAAACAAACATTTCATAGTCTTCTTGAAAAGCTACAAAACGTTTAAGTGCTCCTAGATAGTTTCCAAGGGTAAGTTCACCACTTGGTTTAATTCCGCTTAACATTCGTTTCATAATTCACCTCATTACTGATTAATTAAAGCACTTTTATTGCATCATGACAATCTTTTAGATAGAATCTACCTAAAGTATATTAGTTAAGGTGCTTTATCTTTTATCTTAACTAGAGTATACTTTATTTAAATGGAGGATTTGTTATGATCGTTGTCTATACTTCTCCTGGATGTGCATCATGCCGCAAAGTTAAGCACTGGCTTAATGAACGTGGTTTAAAATATATCGAAAAGAATATCTTCACTTCAGTTCTTAATGAGAATGAGATTAAACACTTACTCATGAGATCAGAAAATGGAACCGAAGATATTATTTCAAAGCGTAGTAAAATCATTCAAGAATCAAACATGGACATAGAAGAATTGTCCTTGAGAGAACTTGTATCATTCATTCAAAAAAATCCAAGTATTTTGAAACGTCCAATTATCTTAAATGAAAGAAATTTCTTAGTAGGGTATGATGAAGAAGAGATTGGGGCATTTGTTCCACCTGAACTTCGTAAAATTACACTTCGTTTTAATGACTCTGAAGATTTAAATCGAGAAATCTTAATTAGTGACGCAGCATAATATTGAATCCAAAACTGAGTGCTCTGTACTCAGTTTTTAAATGTTATAATACTAGCGAGGTTTATGTATGAAAAAAGTGTTTGTAGGTTTATCAGGGGGCGTTGATTCAGCAGTTGCAGCATATCTACTTATTCAACAAGGATATCATGTAGAATGTGGATTTATGAGAAACTGGGATGCGAGTGTTAACTCAGATATTGCAGGAAACCCAACCATTAATGATGACATGTGTCCACAAGAAGTGGATTACATGGATGCTCTAAATGTTGCGAATAAATTGAATGTACCTCTTCATCGCGTTGATTTTGTGGCTGAATACTGGCATGATGTGTTCAGTGTTTTTGTCGAACAAACAAAAAATGGATTAACTCCAAATCCCGATATTCTTTGCAATAAACATATAAAGTTTAATGCTTTTGTCGATTATGCTAAAAAGCATGGGTTTGATTATGTTGCGACAGGACATTATGCAAGAATTGTTAATGTTAATGGTGAGCCACACCTTGCTAAAGCCATTGATCAAAATAAAGATCAAACGTATTTTTTAGTTCAAATTCCTAAAGATGTACTTTCAATGACTTTATTTCCTTTGGGAGAATTAACTAAAGATGAAGTAAGAAGAATTGCTCTTGAGCAAGATTTTGTGGTTGCAAAAAAGAAAGACTCAACAGGTATATGTTTTATTGGTGAGCGACATTTCAAAGAATTTATGACTAACTATATTCCAAAAAACGCTGGAGATATTATTGATATTGAAACTAAGAAAGTTGTTGGCAAACATCATGGAGTTATGTTCTACACATTAGGCCAACGAAAAGGATTAAACATTGGTGGTGATCGAGGACCATGGTTTGTAGTTTGGAAACACCTTAAGTCAAATCAACTTATCGTAGCACAGGAACATCATCCTTACTTAAAAACAACTTCCGCAATCATTAAAAGGATTAATTTGTTAAGTGACACACTTACATTTCCAATTCAATGTCATGCTAAGTTTAGATATCGCCAAGCAGATCAGGACGTTACACTTGATTTGATTGATGATAAATTGGTTGTAACTTACCCACAAGGAATTAAAGCTGTAACACCAGGACAAGAAGCTGTGTTCTACCTTAGCAATATTTGCATCGGTGGTGGTCAGATAGAAGAAATATACTTAAACAATCAACCTCTCAGAACATGGGTAGAAAAGGAAATTATTGATGAAATTTAGAAATGAGTTTGAACTCTCACTCCCTTTTAACTGGAGGCAACCAGTATTTGCACTTTTATTCTATGTGATTGGTTATTTGTTCTTGATACCAGAATTAACCGGACTTGCGATAGTTCTTGGGTTTATTGCTGAAGCTGATGTGTATCTTTTTAATGGTATTCTTATTGGCATACAACTAGTATTTACGGTATTCATTATGTCTTCTTTAGCAAACGAAAATGTTGAGAAGTGGACTTGGTCAATCCGTTTTAAAGAGATATTAAAATTCGTATTTTTTATATACATTGCACTTATTGCCATCAATGGATTGATTAGTCAATTTACGGCGCAATCAACGAGTGATAATCAATTACTTATCATGGAAGTCTTTAAAGAGGCACCATTGTACATTATTTTCGTAGCAGTCATATTTGCACCGATTGTTGAAGAAATACTATTTCGAGGAATCATCTATCGGACTCTACGATTTCACAAGTTTAAATACATCGCTTTGATTGTCTCATCATTCTTGTTTGGTGTACTTCACGTTTATGAATCAATTCTTGTAGGACGTTATGAAGACTTATGGTTTATTCTGGTCTACATGGCTATTGGATGGTTTATGAGTGTTATTTATGAAAAAAGTGGAGATATCTTAGCACCAATTGCACTTCACATGGTATATAACGCAATTGCAGTGTTAACGTTGTTTTTAATATGATTTTAGAAGTATTGGTCAAACATATTATTTATCAAACACAACATGGTTATGTTGTGTTTAAGGCTGATATAATTCCTCAGCAACAAGAAATCATGTGTGTTGGTCAATCAAGTATAATTCAAAAAGATATTGTTTATAAATGTGAAGGTGACTATGTTGAACACCCAACTTATGGGATGCAGTTTGCATTTAAGTCCATACAAGTCAGTGATCATGTTTCTAGGACACAAGCAACATATACTTTACGTCAATTAAGTCAAAAAGCATTAACCTATAAAGAAATCGATGAATTACTCGATATTTTTGGTATCAATATTATTGAAATTCTTAGAGATCACTCTGATATTAATGATATTGTTTACGATGATATTTCAAAGAAACTTCGTAAAAAAATCAGTCTTGTTTTAGAATCATTACAGCTTAAACCTCAAGAGAGTATTATCGATATTTTAATGCTGAGTGGTGTTTCTAGTGTCATGGTTGCTAATATTAGTGCTACCTTTAAGGATGACATCAGTGCAATTATTACTCAAGATCCTTATGAACTTTGCCGTATTGATGGGATTGGATTTAAAACAGCAGATAAAGTCGCACAATGGTTTAATGTTTCTCATGATGATATACGTCGTGAAAGTGCGATGATCTATGATGTGGTGACTCAATCTACATTTCAAAAAGGGGATACCTATATGATGTTAAGTGATTTACATGATCGCTTATCAGAAGTATCTTTATCTCATGATTTTAATTCACTTTTTGAACATGCCATTATGAAACAATATATTATGACTGAAGATGATCGTGTATATCCATATCAAACATACATGGCAGAAGTATTCATAGCTTCTTTCTTAAAGAATAGTCATTCTAAACCCATTCAACTTAGTAATTTAGAAGATCATATAAAAAATATAGAGACTTCAATGTCAGTAACACTTGATGACTCACAAGTTGATGCAATCACATCATTTTTAAATGAAGGTCACATGTATCTCACAGGAGGACCAGGGACTGGGAAGACAACGATTGTTAAAGCAATTCTTCAATTAATTGCACTTAGTGAAAACCCACGGACTATCCATTTATGCGCACCTACAGGGCGAGCAGCAAAAAGAATGAGTCAGTTAACATCAAATCCTGCGAGTACTTTACATTCACTTTTGCAGTGGAATAAAGAATCAAATACCTTTTCACGCAATGAATCCAATCCACTTGTGGTTGATATTCTAATTATTGATGAAATGTCAATGATTGATGTAGTCTTGTTTGCGCAAACACTGCGTGCATGTCCATTACATGTCAAACTTCTATTAATTGGTGATCCTAATCAGTTACCATCAGTTTCTCCTGGAAATGTCTTACAGGATATTATGGATTCAAAATGTATGCACGGGGTCTCACTAGAATACATCTATCGCCAAAAAAGCGAGTCTGATATTTTAAGATTAGCTCATGCTATGTTAGAACACACATGGTTAACGGATGTTAAAAACGATGTTAAACAGTTTGAAGTCAGTGCAAAACAAGTAAAGAATCATGTCATTACTTTAGTTAGTAAAGCATTGGATAAAGGATATCGTATTGAAGATATTCAAGTTTTATCACCAATGTACAAAGGGGTAGCAGGGGTCGATGCATTAAATCATGCATGTCAGAAAATTTTTAATCCTGCAAGTGAAGAGAAGCGTGAAGTTGCTCTAAATGGTCGAATATTCAGAGAGTTTGACAAGGTACTGCAGTTAAAAAATAGACCTGATGATCATGTTTATAATGGTGATATTGGTATTCTTGTGGATGTAATCCATCCTTTTGAGTCTGAAAATAATCAATTAATACTTGTTGTTGATTATGATGGACATTTTGTTGAGTATCAAGGTGATTATTTAAATCAATTAACTCACGCGTATGCACTTAGTGTTCATAAAGCACAAGGAAGTGAATATCCTATTGTTATTTTGATTGCTGTGAATGAATATAAGAACATGCTACAAGCACGACTATATTACACTGCAATTACACGTGCAGCCAACTCATTAATATGTATTGGAGAACAATCAGCATTTGAAACAGCAGCTCATGAAGAAATGAAACTTGTGCGATTATCAACATTAAAGCAACGATTGATGCTTGAGAACTGAATGTAAATTGAGTATAATATAACAAACGATGAAAAAGAATAGTAATTGTGATTGATTAGTTAGAGACAAGGTGGTTGGTGAAAACCTTGATTCAACACAATGAAGCTACTTTGAAGTGAGATTAAACGTCTACGGAAGGTCCCGTTATCGATCATAGAGGTGTGCTTTTTTATAAAGCAAATCAGGATGGTACCGCGAATCAATTCGTTCCTGCAATCAGGAACTTTTTTTATGGAGGCAACAATGAAATCATCAGTAATACGTCAAAAATTCTTAGATTTTTTTCAATCAAAAGGGCACATGATTGAACCCGGAGCATCACTTATTCCCCATAATGATCCAACTTTACTATGGGTTAATTCAGGGGTAGCAGCTCTTAAGAAATATTTCGATGGCTCAATTCGACCGAACAATCCTCGTATTGTGAATATTCAAAAATCAATTCGAACAAACGATATCGAAAATGTAGGTAAGACAGCTCGTCATCATACTTTTTTTGAAATGTTAGGAAATTTTTCTATTGGAGATTATTTTAAAGAAGAAGCGATTGAATATGCTTGGGAGTTTATGACAAGTCCTGAGTGGATGGGATTTGATCCAAATAAACTTTATGTCAGTGTCCATCCTCTTGATGAGCAAGCTTATAGCATTTGGGTTGATAAAATTGGTTTTCCACCTAGTAAAATCTTAAAATCAGAAGAAAATTTTTGGCAAATAGGAGACGGTCCATGTGGTCCTAATTCTGAAATCTACTATGATCGTGGAGAGAAATACGACCCACAAGGAATTGGAGAGCGATTATTCTTTGAAGAAATTGAAAATGATCGCTACATTGAGGTTTGGAATGTTGTGTTCTCTCAATATAATGGTAAAGAAGGAGTCGATCGTTCCCTATACGAAGAGCTTCCACAAAAGAACATTGATACCGGTATGGGATTTGAGCGTCTGTGTTGTGTTGCTCAAGGTGTTGAAACAAACTATGACACAGATTTATTCATGCCAATTATTGAAGAATTATCAAAGAAATCTAGCACTTCATACAAAACATTCCCTATGGGATATCGTGTTATTGCTGATCATATTAGAACTGTAGTTTTTGCACTATCAGATGGAGCTTTGTTTGCGAATGAAGGACGTGGTTATGTTCTTCGCCGTATATTAAGAAGAGCAGTACGTTATGGTCTAAAACTTGGTATACAAGGACTATTCTTAAAGGATTTAGTAAAAATTGTTGTGGAGAACATGAAGGATTTCTATCCGAACTTGGTTGAAAGACAATCTCTTGTAGAACGTTTAGTTGAAGCAGAAGAAAAGCGATTTAAGAATACTCTAAATGATGGAGAAGCTCTACTTAAGCAAATGATGAACCAACTTGAGGGACATGCATTAAGTGGAGAACAAGCATTTACTCTATATGATACCTATGGGTTCCCACTTGAGTTAACGCAAGAAATAGCAGAAGAAGGTGGTGTTTCTGTAGACCTTGAAGGATTTGAGAAACATATGATGCAACAACAGCAACGTGCTCGTGATGCACGAACTAATGTTGAATCAATGAACACCCAATCAGAAGCAATGCTTAACTTTACTGATTCAAGTGAGTTTGTTGGTTACACTTCAACTCAACACGACGCAAAAATTATCGCGCTATTTAAAGATCAAGTACGAGTTAATACATTACACGATGAGGGTTATATTGTTCTTGATACGACTCCATTTTATGCAGAGAGTAGTGGACAGGTAAGTGATCATGGAGTTCTTATCATTGATGGTATTGAACTTGATGTGATTGAGGTTATTAAAGGTCCACATAAACAACATTTCCATAAAGTTAATTCACCAATTGAGTTAAGTGAAGGTATGGTAGTAAAAGCTGCTATAAATGAATCACAACGCTTTGAGATTAAAAAGCATCATACACTTGCTCATTTACTTCAAAGTGCATTAAAACTAACTCTTGGAACACATATTTCCCAAGCAGGGTCATATGTATGTGATGAATATACTCGCTTTGACTTTACTCATTTTGAGAAAGTCCAACCTGATCAACTTCATGCTATTGAAACATGGATTAATGAGCAAATATTTGCTGCTATCCCTGTCACAACTACTGTAATGGATATTGAATCAGCGAAGCAATCCGGTGCGACAGCACTATTCTCTGAAAAGTATGATCAAAGTGTCAGAGTTGTTAGTGTTGGTGATGTTTCTAAAGAATTGTGTGGTGGAACTCATGTTTCCAATACATCAATGCTTGGACTTGCAAAAATCATTTCAGAAGAATCAATTGGTTCAGGGGTTCGCCGAATTTTAATTAAAACATCGAGTGCAGCACTTGAAGAATATCAAAATCTTGAGAAAGCATTATTATCCATTGGTTCTTTAGTAGGGGTTGTAAATGCATACCAAGTTGAACAAAAAATAGTACAAATATTAAATCAACTCAATGAGAAGCAAACACTCATACAACAGTATGAACATAAGATGTTAAGAGAATACGCACTTAAAATCTCACAACAAAGATTTGAAGTTAACCATTTATCTTGTGTAGTTCATGTTGTAGAGTCTGCTCATACATCTTCCTTAAAAGGATTATCAGATCTACTTAGCCACCAATATCATATCGATGTTGTGACACTCGTAGAGAAAACTGAGCAAAAACTAAGCTATATTGCTGCTGCTTCATCAAAAGCAATTGACTTAGGACTGGATGCATCAAGTATTGTAAAAGAACTAAATACATTTACTTCAGGTCGTGGTGGTGGAAAGAAAGATTTTGCTCAAGGTGGAACTACAAGTGAAATTGACCCAATTTCAATCGTAGAACATCTAAAACTTCATCTTAATCATCGCTAATACCTTTAAATGTTTTGGTAATTAAAGTAAAATGAAGCCAGGAGGCCGCTATGAGTAAAGATAATACAATTATTATGTCTACTGAGAGTCTTAGAAAAGAACACATTCGGCATGTATTAAGTACAGTGGCTGATCTTTTAAAGGAACGCGGATATAATTCCGTGAACCAACTTGCAGGCTATCTAATTTCTAATGATCCAGCTTATATTTCATCTTACAAAGGAGCTCGACAACTAATTCAAGAAGTTGAAAGAAATGACTTGATTGAAGAGTTGTTAATGTTTTATCTTAATTCGAAATGAAGTACATAGGTCTTGATATTGGAAGTAAAACAATCGGTGTGGCATCATCATATGGAAGTATTGCATCAGTATTAACAACCATTCGATTTGAACATAACGATCTTGCAACCGGACTTAAAAAACTACTTCAAAATGTTGATTTTTCACAATGTGAAAAAATAATTATTGGGTATCCTTTGCATCTATCTGGAGATTCTTCTGAAAGCTCACACCGTGTTGACATTTTTGTTGAGCATTTCAAAAACTATATTGATGCACCAATAGAGTTAGTGGATGAGAAATACTCCACAGTAGAAGCTTCAAATCTTCTAAGTAACTTAAACATGAATCAAAAAAAACAAAGAAAGGTAATAGATCAAATAGCCGCTGTAATGATTTTGCAACGTTATTTGGATACTGAGGACAAGTGATGAACACTGATGAAGGAAAAATCATTGTAATCGATGATGAAAACAATGAAATTGAAATGAGTATCATATTTACAGTTACTTCAACTGTAACTCACCGAAATATTGTGTGCTACACAAATGAAAATGATGAAGAAGCTCAGGCGTTTGCGTCATATTATGATGAAGAAACAGGAGCACTAGAGCCTGTCATTCTTGAAGAAGAATGGGAATTTATCCAGGAGGTTTTCGATGCCTTTAGTGAAGAAGAAGAAACAACCGTTAGTTAAGAAAATTTTCCTAGTCATTGTAGTCTTTATGATGATTGCTGGTTACTTTGCATATACTACCTACCAAACATTAACTCAACCTGTTAGCGAAACAACTCAACTCATTAATTTTGAAGTTGTGGCAGGGGATACAATGACTTCAGTTTTAGCACGCTTAGAAAGTGAAGGTCACATTCGCAATCGCTATGTTGCTCGTTGGATGCTTCGTGATCAAGCTTTTCTTGTGTACAAAGGTAATTTCATGTTAGATACTTCATTAAGTGTCAATGAAATGATGGCTGTTTTATCAAATCCAGCTTTAGCTATCCAGAATACGGTAAGAATAACATTACCTCCAGGTTTTTGGGCTAAAGACATGGCAAAAAGAATTTCAACATTCACTAATGTGAGTGAAGAGGATCTTTTATCTGCATGGAATGATGAAACCTATGTTCAGTCATTAATTAATGAATATCCTGTACTTACCAATGCAATTCTTACTCGAAAAGATGATGTTAGAGTATTGCTTGAAGGATATTTATCACCGAATACTTATGAATTCTTTGTGGATACATCCGTGGATGCAATCACAAGAACATTACTAAAAGAGACACAACGTGTTTACACAACACATAAGGCTGCTTTTGATCAAAGCAAACGTTCGATTCATGACATTTTCGTTATGGCATCTATCGTTGAGTTTGAAGCTTCAAAGTTTGAAGATATGAGAAAGGTTGCAGGGGTTTTCTATAATCGCTTAAATATTAATATGCGATTACAGTCATCAGTAACAGTTTGTTATGCCTTATATGAGTTTGAAGATTGGCGTGATTGTGAAAGTTATGCAAATCAACAAATTAGAAGTCCATATAATACCTATGTAATTAGTGGATTACCTGCAGGACCGATTCTCAACCCAAGTGAAAATGCTATTTTAGCAACACTAGACTATCAAACATCACGTTATTTCTATTTTTTAGCTGATATATATGGTGATGGTACAGTGTACTATGCAGAAACATTTGCTCAACATCAAGCAAATATTAATAAATATTTAAAAAGATAGGTAAATTATGAAACGACCCATTATTATAGGAATTGCTGGAGGAAGTGCTTCAGGCAAGACACTTATTTCTAAGCGATTAAAAAAAGCGTTTGAATCAAGTAATTCAATGATCATTATTAAACAAGATGATTACTACCTTGACCAATCAAACATGGAAATGAGTGAGCGAATTAAAACAAATTATGATCATCCTTTTGCTTTTGATAATGATTTGTTAGTATCTCACTTAAAACATCTCGTCAATCGCCAAGCCATTAATAAACCAACGTATGATTTTGTAAATCATACGCGAAGTGATCTCATTGAGCATGTTGAAAGTGCGGATGTTATTGTAATAGAAGGGTTGTTTGTACTTGAAAACACATTTCTTAGAGAGTTATGTGACATAAAAGTATTTGTGGAGACAGAAGCAGACATTCGATTTATTCGCCGTTTATCACGTGATGTCCATCAACGAGGACGCTCACTTGATAGTGTGATAGAACAATATATGAAAACAGTTCGTGTTATGCATGAACAATTCATTCAACCTTCTAAAAAGTATGCGGATGTTATTATTCCTGAGGGTGGAAAAAATGATGTAGCCATTGACTTGCTCACCACCAAGATTAGTAGTATCATTACACAAAACATGCTATAATTTCAAAGCGTTAGGAGATGACTATGAACTTAGAAAAAGTATATGTAACCCAACAAGGGTATGAAGATTTACTCAAAGAGTATGAAACACTCGTCCATGTAACACGTAAAGATGTTATTGAAGAATTACAAAATGCACGTGCACAAGGCGACTTAAGTGAAAATGCTGATTATGATGCTGCAAGAGATCGTCAAGCACGTATTGAAGGACGTATTCGTGAAGTTGAAACGATGCTTAACAATATCGAAATTATTGATGATAAAAAATCTTCAAAAGTTATTCGTATTGGTTCGACTTTCACCATGTGTGAACTTGTAAAGAACTCAAAAGGAAAACTAGTTGATGGTGAAACAGAACGATTTACGATTGTAGGTTCAGTGGAAGCTGATCCAATCAATGGAAAATTATCCAATGTAAGTCCATTAGCACAAGCTATTCTTGATCGTAAAGAAGGCGATGTTGCGACTGTCAACATTGATCAACCTTATGATGTAAAAATCCTCTCAATCGAGTAGGAAATCATTAATTAAAATCATATATTAAAACAGGAGAAACCATGAAAATCTATCCTGTTTTTTTATTGTTCATGCTTATAGCATGTCATCCAAAAAATCCTTATGTTTTGAGTCCATCTTCCACAATGAAGATCTTTATAAGTGGTGCTGTTAGCGAAGAACAATGGGTTGAAGTTCCTAATTTTTCAACGTATGAAGAAATCAAGCATTTAATAAAATTTAACGAAAATGCAGATCATGATGCCATTCATCCATCACAAATCTTTCGCCACAACGATAAAATTGTCATTCCACATATCAAAGAACATCCATGTATTTCGATTAACACCGCAACACTTGAAGAGTTAGTAAGTCTTAATGGTGTAGGGGAGGTTACCGCAAAACGTATTTTAGATTATCGTACAACATTTGGATATTTCAGAAAACTTGAAGACCTCATGCAAATCAAAGGAATTAAGGAAAAGACGTTTGATAAATTCAAACACCAATTATGTTTGTAAAACCACAGTACATCTTTGCAATGATGTTATATGTAGCCATTAAGAATCAGGTGTCATGGATTGCGATTCTATTACTCATCCTTTATTGGTTATGGATTGAAAAAGGGAAGTCAATTTTAATCATTTTATCTTTCATTCTTCTGTTTTTCTTTACAACATTGATTGAAAATCAACCCATTCCTTCAAATCAATATACATGTGCAAACATTGTAAAGATTTATTCAAAAGGAATGGAAATTGAGATTAACCATCAGCGTTTTAGTTCATTTGATTTCGCACCAGGTTTTAATGATGCGAAAGTATGTGCCATGATGAACTTTAAAGAAAGTCATCATTATGAAAGATCATTTATTGACCCATTAAAGCGATATCAACACTCCAACAATATTAAAGGTACAGTGAGTTTATCAAATGCTGAGTTTATTAAGCATTCTTGGATTAGTGGTATAAGGCAATCTTTATCTCAATGGATATTCCCAAATAAAGAGAACGATCAATTTTGGATGATTCATCATAGTGGACTATGGCTTACATCTTTTATCTCAATGCTCACTTCTTTACTTCACTTAAAATTTAAGCAAAATCAAGTTCATCTCATTATTCATGTGCTCATTGTTTTCTTTTCCCTCATTATTTGGGACATAAGAACAGTACGACTACTTGTTCAATCAAGCTTGCGTTTATTAAAGATTCCTTATCAAGTATCAAGTTATATTGCATTAATTGTGGTGCTTATTATGTTTCCTTTTAGTGTCACATCACTTGCATTTCTCTTTCCTTGGATATTTTTAATGATTCGAGCTATTCGATTAGATAACATCAAAAAATGGATTGTACTTTATTCACTTCAACAATGGATTTTCGCATCATTCTCACCGCTTTTTCTTATCATGTATGGTCTGTTGGGGCAAATCATTTGGACACTTCATTTATTGAATCGCTTCTTTAATGTTTCTTTCATTATTTCGTATCTTAATGAATTATTAATCTATATAGATCGAACACTTAAAATTGTTGGCGGACTATCAAGTGGAACTTTGTTTGCGATTCTCTTTCTTCTTTCTATAAATCCTTCAAACAAAATGCATAAGAATTTATCTTTAGGTCTCATTCTAGTTTTAATCATTCAACCAACTCAATGGATATCTCAGATTCACTTTGTTAACATTGGACAAGGACATGCAACACTTATAAAACACGCAAACAAGTCCATACTCATCGACACTGGAAAAAGTAGTCATTATTCTTATTTAAAGCACACACTTAATGCACATCGAATCCATAAACTTGACGCTTTACTCATCACCCATGATGATGAGGATCACTCAGGAAGTGTTCTGCATCTTATTGAAGATGGTTTCATTTCCTCAATATGGCCACATAAAGCTTCATGGGAGTCACAATCTTTTATCATTCAATCTTTACTACAAGAAAGTTATGAAAATTCTAATGAAGATAGTGCAATCTATTTTCTACAACTCCATAATTTCTCGCTTCTCATTACCGGCGATGCCTACCAACTTCAAGAAAAAAAGCTTATAGATATGTATCATGATTTACGTACTGATGTACTTTTAGTAGGGCATCATGGTTCAAAAACAAGCACTCATCCTGATTTCATTGCTCATGTACAACCTACATTAAGTATTATTTCAGCACAACAATCAATCTATGGTCATCCACATAGTGAAACACTTAGAACGTTACAAAAACATCAATCGACCATCGCTGAACTGGAAAAGCATGGTGATATCAGTATTTATATTCTTCCATGGTTTAAAGTAGTCTTATCAAGTGCAGGTGGATTTGCTATAATGAGGTAGTATGAAAACTTTAGTAGTCGCACACTCAAAATCTGACATTCATGATGTCATTAAAAAAGAAGTTACTAAAACCATTGATCCTACCCATGTGGATTGGTTTTTTTATGATTTAAATGAAAACGATGTGGATGTGGATGACCTTATTCATCAATGCATCAGTTTAAGTATGTTTGATATGCCACGTGTCATTCTTATATACTTCAATGCAAATCATAAGCGAAACAAAGATGTTGCGGAAGCTTTGCATTATATGGATGATGCAATCCTGTGCTTTGTCGGTGTTGAAGGAAAGCGTTTTTCTACTCAAGATCCTATTATTTCTGAAATTAGTCAAGAAAAAAGACGTATAGATATAGAAGCACTTACACCTCGAGTAAAAAGTGATTTAATTCTCTCACTTCTCAAACAATACAAAGTCAAACTCAACCCAACCCATATAGAATATTTAAATACAGTTTTATCCAATGATCGTCATCAAATTGAATCTGAAATTAATAAATTATCACTTTATCCTAATGAAATAACGATGAATGCCTTAAAAGCACTCATTCGTCCTCAAATGAGTGATAGTGTTTTTGAACTTAGTAAAGCTATTATGAAAAAGGATCTTAATCAATCCTTTGGTCTTTACCAAGACTTAATGCTTTTAAAAGTTGATCCAGTAGCCATTATTCCAATACTAGCATGGCAACTTCGCCTCATGCTTCAAATATTCGAACTAAAAGCCCATGGAATGTCAGTTTCATCCATGAATCAAGTGCTTAATGAAAACCCATATTCATTTGATAAAGCCTTAGAATACACACGTTTCACATCACATCAAAGTGTAAGACAATTATTAATGATGTTGTCTCAACTCGACGTCAATATCAAACAAGGTAAACAAGACAAAAAAATAGGATTCGAGCGATTTTTGCTCGAAAGCGTGAGATAAATGGAATCATTAAAAGAACTCTATAAAGCAGGTCCTGGACCTTCTAGTTCACATACATTAGCCCCAATGCGTGCATGTGAGCTTTTTAAAGAACATGTAAGTGATGTAACACGATATGAAGTAGAACTTTATGGTTCATTATCATTAACAGGTAAAGGACATCAAACAGATTACATTATTGAGAAAACATTATCTCCAGTACCCACTCAAGTAATCTTTAAAATGGATTGGGATTATGATTTTCCAACTGGATTAATCCTTAAAGCCTTTAAAAATGATCAATGTGTTTTATCATGGGTTGTCTACTCATTAGGTGGTGGATCAATTAAGATTCTTGGAACAGATTATGACTTTCAAAAGGAAGTTTACCCACAAAAATCACTTTGCGAAGTATATCAGTTTTGTAAAGAAAACAAATTAACATTACCACAGTATGTATATCATTATGAACCTGAAATCAAACCTTATTTAGAAGATATGCTTATTGTTATGTTTCAAGCCGTACGTGAAGGTTTAAAAACTGAAGGTTTACTTCCAGGTACTCTAAAACTAAAGAGAGTTGCTAAAGACTTGTTCTTTAAAGCATCTCACAGCCCTTCAGAGGACAAAGGGAAGCGATTAAGACTCATGGCCTATTCATATGCTGTAAGTGAGCAAAACGCCTCAAATCAAGTGGTAGTGACTGCACCAACTATGGGAGCATGTGGAATTCTACCATCACTGCTTTATTATGCTTATTATGATTTAGGATTTGAAAAGCATCGCCTTGTGGATGCTTTAGCTGTTGCTGGTATTTTTGGAAATCTAATCAAAACAAATGCCACCATTTCTGGAGCAATTGGAGGATGTCAAGCTGAAGTAGGAAGTGCATGTTCAATGGCTGCTGCCGCAAAAGCATTCTTAGATGGACATTCAATGAAAGTTATTGAAAATGCTGCAGAAATAGCGATGGAGCATCATTTAGGACTAACTTGTGATCCAATCGCAGGTTATGTCATGATTCCTTGCATTGAGCGAAATGCTGCTGCTGTCTTAAGAGCATTTGATGCAGTGTTTATGTCCGCAACACTTTCAGACTTTAAAGACAATGTGGTTGGATTTGATGAGGTTGTATCAACGATGAATTATACAGGTCAAAAACTAGTTGTTGAACTTAAGGAAACATCACTTGGTGGTTTAGCAACAATTGTAAATGTCGATAAAAGCAAAAATTAGATGTATTTAACGTTTTATTATGCTTACTTAGGTTTTTCCACGTTTTACTAATCATTTCTAATCGAAAATTTCTAGTGTTTAAAAAGTAGTGTTTAGTAACTCATTTGTTAATGAGAATGTCAAATTTTCTTAAATGATGACTTCAAAATAGTATGATTTATGTTAGTATTTACATAATAACCTTTAATATAATCGATGATTAATTGATTATGATATAAAAGCAGAATCAAATTATGTAACGTATTAAATAATTCTTATGAAAGGAGTTGTCGATTGAATAACAATTGATATACTATTTATGATAAATTTAACAGTCATGGAAGCACTTTGTTTACCAGCATTAAGTGATGCCGTTTTAATTGCGGGAGAAAAAGGGTTACAGAATTTAATAACATCTGTAAACATTATGGAAGTTCCAGAAATTGATAGATTTGTAAATAAAGGAGAACTCCTTGTTACAACAACTTATCCAATAAAAGATAGTATTAAAGCGCAAAATAACCTTATCCCAAATCTAGTTAATAAAGGTGTTTCAGCCTTAGCAATTAAACCGGTTTTTTATGACAACATTGTCCCGCCAAATATGATTAAACAGGCTAATGAAATGAATTTCCCTTTGATTCAACTACCAATCACGGCTTCATTCAATAATATACTCAATCCAATACTTAGTGAAATACTTAATAGACAAGCTACAATTCTTCAAAAAAATGAGGAAGTACATAAAAAATTCACTGATCTAGTTTTAAGAGGTGGTGATTTAAATGATATTGCAAAAATGCTATCAACCCTTCAAGATAATCCAGTGTCTATTCATACGAACAAGTTAAGAAAACTAGCTTTAAGTATTAGTAATTCGGAAACATCCTTTAATCAAATAATAAATGAATTATGTATTGATGCAAAGCAATTTAGCAAGATTATATGCAATCAAACAGGAGTAATTGATTTTGAGTATAGAGATATTGCTATAAAGATACTGGTTCATCCAGTGATTATTGCGGGTGAAAGATATGGTTCGCTAATATTATGGTTAACTAGTCATGATCAATTTGATATAAACATTGTGGAGCAAGCTGTTACAATCGTAGCTTTGGAAATAGTTAAACATACTGCTGTCATGGAAGTTGAACGAAGATTTCGAAGTTTTCTTATTGAAGAAATAATTCAAAAAAAGATCCAATCACGTATTGACGTAGTTACAAAAGGTGAAGCATATGGGTGGGATTTGACTTCAAAATTCTTACCTATCGTAATAGAAATTGAAGATTTTTTTAAGTTTTATGAACTTGATTATTCGATTAGTTCACCTGCGAATATATTAAAGAAACTTTGGACTGAAGTATCCAATAGTGCAAATCATTACAATTTAGACACGATTATTGTAGATATAGGTTCAAAAATTCTTATTCTTGTTAAGCAAAGATTCGATACAATTGGACCAAACATACCTTCAAAATTGTTCAAAAGAATTCAACAAGCAATTTCATTTGATAAGAAGATTGTTATCAATGCAGGTGTCGGACGACTAATTGAAGATATTATGGAGTTAAGTGAGGGATATGAACATGCAGTAAAAGCACTTGAGATTGGCAGACAAATTAATGGAAAAAGTTCAATAACTCATTATGATGATTTAGGCTCATTCAGGATTCTAATTAGTGAGAAACATAACCCTGAACTCAGAAAATTTAGTGGTGAATTATTAGGAGATATCATTAAATGTGATGAAGAGAGTAAATCAAATTTAATGGAAACATTAGAAATGATTTTAAAGTGTAACTTTAATCTGAAAGAAGCTGCTCAAAATATGTTTATCCACTACAATACCATCCGATACAGAGTAAAGAAGATTGAGGAACTCGCAAAAATTGACATGAACTCAAGTAGTGATTGTTTGAGTTTGCAGCTTGCAATGCAAATTCGAAAAATCCAAAAATCAGTTTAGTTTGATTGAGTAATATTAGTGATTCAAGGTTCATCAAACAACTGAAATAAAGGTAATCATATGATAATCGCAAAAACTATTGGTCAAGATTTTGGAAATGAGTGTAATCGTGGGGCAGTTGGAATTGTACATAGTGTATTTCAACGAGCTGCAAATATTAGAATTAATAGCAGTGGAAGAATCTTGACTATTACTATAGATGAAATTGATAATTTTACTGCAAATTGTGCTTTAGTTGTTGATGGAAAAGACTTAACAGAAAAACTATATGTAAATCAAAGAGTTCTGTTTTCACCTGATGTAGTATTTCTTAATGGAACACCTTTTATCGGAGGTTTAGCAAAAGCTAAAATATGGAGCAGAATTAGTAATGATGAAATAATGAGACTTTCAGTCTCATCAGAAAAGCAAAATATCAATGATATTTTGCTTTTTATGAAATCTAAATTGAGTCATAAATCAAAATGGTTAGATGAGTTCTACTCAAAAACTTTGAATGAAATTGAAGTTGAACACTTGATAGGATTAGGTGAAGGGTTAACTCCTTCGGGAGATGATTTTATTGTTGGAATAATTCATGGTTTCCACTTCTTGGAAATACTTTCTAGTCAAAAACTAGACATCTTTACTCGGTTTAAAAATAGAGTTTCATACCTTAAGAATCAAACTGGAACAATAAGTCGACACTATATAGATTATGCATTAGAACGTCAATGGGGAAGTAATAGTGAGGGAATAATCAAGTCAATTATTCAAAATGATGCTGATCAACTGGAATATTACTTATCGAATAAACTTGCTATTGGAGGAAGTTCTGGATACGATGAATCCTTCGGAATTATTTATGCTTTTGAGCATTTCTTTGATTTAATCTAATCTATAATATTCCATCAAGTATTTTTCCTTTTTTAATTCTCGTTTAAAATGATTTCTGTTTTATGTTACAACAAACAGCTATTCTTATTATTACTTGATTACATTGTTAGTCTTTTTTTAATATGATAAGGTAAAAATAACTTGAAATAGATTCACAGATCTAGAAATGGAGGTATGTTTTGGCAATTCTAAGTAAGATCAAGAAAGGTTTTTATCAAGATTCATTGAAACTAATGAAAGTTTCTTCAGAAATCGGAGAGCTAACTAATGTAAAACAAGCTTTTTCTTTTATGGCAACAGAGATTAATAAAAAAACACGTGTTCAAGATTCTCTTATGGATGAAGATGTAAGATTAGCTGAAGCAGATGATTTGATTCTGATTGTCGAGGCAGATGATTTAGAAACAGCTATAAACGCAATGGACGAATTTGAGAAGAGAATTATTTTGGGGTCAAATAAACAGGAAAACAATATAAATTCATTTGATAGTCTTCCAAAAACTATAGAACAAGGTCTTGAAATAATTGATGGTAATATTGCTGTTATCTCTGTTCCTGGAACTTATGCCATAGTTCAAGCTTACAATGCTTTAAATCATGGCCTTAACGTTATGCTTTTTAGTGATAATGTTTCTATTGAAGATGAGGTAAAAATTAAGGATTATGCTTTAGAAAAGAACCTTATTGTAATGGGTCCCGATTGTGGAACTGCAATTATTAATGGTACACCATTATGTTTTGCTAACAATGTCATGAACGGAAACATTGGGATTATTGGGGCTTCTGGAACAGGCACACAAGAGTTAACTATACAACTTGATTCAATTGGGTGTGGAATATCTCATGCAATAGGAACCGGAGGTCGAGATTTATCAAAAGAAGTCGCTGGTAGAACGACATTATCGGCATTAAGCATGCTCAAAAACGATGTTAAAACTGAAATCATCGCTATCGTATCTAAACCGCCATCACCAAGTGTCGCTGAGAAAGTAATTGATGCTGTTAAGGAAAGTGGTAAATCTGCGGTTTTAGCATATCTTGGGTCAACATCAAGAAAAGTTTCTAAAAATATTTTTGTAGTTGGTACGATTGAAGAGGCAGTAGCAAAAATCCATGCTTTATCTAAAGGCTTAAATCCAGATGAAGCAAAAGTATTATACGAGAGAACTTCATTTGATTACTTAAATTCCTTCAACTTACAAAGTTCACAAAAGAAAGTAAAAGGTCTCTTTACAGGAGGAACCCTTGCTAGTGAAGCGAAATATATTCTGACAGGAGTTGAATCAGAGATCATTGATTTAGGAGATGATGAATATACATCAGGTGCATTGCATCCAATGATTGACCCATCAAATAGAAATCGCTTTGTTGAGCAAGCTTTTCGAGATGAAAACGTTGGTTTGATTCTTTGTGATGTAGTTTTGGGATTAGGTAGTCATCCAGATCCTGCTTCAGAACTAGTAATGGCTATAAATAATGCAAAATCTCATTCTAATCAAGAAAAGATTGTGATCGCTTCGGTGATTGGTACCGATAAAGATCCACAAGTAAAAAGTCAACAAGTTAGAATATTAGAAGAAGCTGGTGTTCTCGTTTTTCCATCAAATCAATACGCAGCCGAAGTAGCCGCGAGTTTGGCACGACGATTACAAGGAGAGGAGTAAATGATGAACAAGTTATTGAGTGAGGATGTAAAAGTAATTAATATTGGATTAGATATTTTTTCAAATGATTTAACCCGACAAAATGTGCAGAATCTTCAGTTAGATTGGGTACCCCCAGGAAATGGCCGCTTAGACATTAATGAGAAGCTAAAAAACATTTTTATGAAAAAGGATTTAATTGAGGCTGCAAATAAAAAAGCTTTAGAAAAGATATTTTCAGCTCATCCTATGTGGACAGGAGTAGGGTTGGCTAAAGATGTGATCCCAGGATTCACTGCCACCACCTTGTGTCATGCGGGGCCACCCGTCACATGGGAAACAATGTGTGGTCCAATGCAAGGATCAGTAATTGGAGCTATTATCTATGAAGGACTTGCACACGATGAGGAGGAAGCACGAAAATTAGCTCCTACAATGACCTATGTTCCATGTCATCACTTTAATGCCGTGGGACCAATGACAGGGGTATTTTCAGCAAATATGCCAGTCATTATTGTCGAAAACAAGGAACATGGTAATAAAGCTTACTCACCATTTAATTCACAAGGTAGAGGTAAGCCATTTACCTTTGGAGCGTATGGCGAGGACACTCAAGTTATGTTGCGATACTTGCGTGATGTGATGATGCCGACTTTAGATCAAGCACTCAAAGTACGAGGGGAAGGGATTGATCTTAGAATGATTATTGCGCAGGCACTACATATGGGGGATGACTGTCATAATCGATTAATTGCCGCAACAGGTCAATTATGGAAGATATTAGCCCCTGAACTAGCGAAGGCGAAAACACCGCATGATATTTTTGAGGGTATCGCACAAACGATGTATCACAATAACTGGTATTTTTTGAATTTCTCAATGGCAGCATGCAAAGCTAGTCTTGATGCGGCACGGGACATTGAACATTCCACAGTCGTGACTGTTATGGCACGAAATGGTACAGAAGTAGGGATACAAGTAAGTGGATTGGGAAATCAATGGTTTACCGCTTCAGCCCCAAAAGTGCGAGGAAAGTATTTTCCTGGTTTTAGCGATGAAGATGCGAATCCTGATATGGGGGACTCAGCAATAACAGAAACGGCAGGACTTGGAGCTTTTGCGATGGCAGCAGCTTTACCAATGACGCAGTTAGTAGGTGGCAAAGTCGAAGATGCAATCAAGTTCACAAAAGATATGAGAAAAATCACTGTAGGAGAAAGCTATCATTACACCATTCCGACATTAGATTTTATAGGAACACCTACGGGTATTGATGTACTAAAAGTGATTGAGACTGGTATTACACCGATTATCAATACTGGAATAGCTCACAAGATGGCAGGACATGGAATTATTGGAGCAGGTTTAGTAAACATGCCTTTTGAAACGTTTGTGAAGGCTATTCTCGCGTTTGATTATAAATGATTAACCAAACAGTTATGTTAAATTAAAAAAGATGTTAGGTTAATAATTGAATAAAGACTTAAGATTTGATTAAAATTTTGTCTAGTAAAAAAACCTACAAAATACTTATGTTAATTGATGACATATTTTTAATAAATTTTATGTCACCATATTATATTGACTCAATTAAGTAATATCATAAAATGTAAATTGAAGGAGAACCAATTATGAATAAAAAGATAGGACTAATGATTTGCTTGTTAATATCGATTTCCTTGATTACCGCTTGTACTCCGTCAACAAATATTCCAGATGAATTAGGTAAAGGTATTGTAGTAGGTATTGCAGCTGATACTCCAGCAATTGCACCTGGCCAGTTCAATAATACAACTGGTTTCTACATTGCGACAATGACTCATAATGGCTTGTTTAGAATTGATGCTGAAACATTGCAACCAGTTCCTGATTTAGTTAGTGAATGGACTAATATTTCCAGCACCATTTTCGAGTTTAAAATTCATGAAGGGATTAAATTTCACAATGGTGAGGAAATGACTTCAGCAGATATTATTGCTTCATTTGATTACGTTAAAACATTTCCAATCTCTGCAAACTCTATGAGAAGTTTAGTATCTTATGAAGCTGTTGATGACTATACTGTAAGAATTAACACAGGATTTCCAAACTCAATGTTACTATTTGACTTAGCAAGTCACCCAACATTCATTATGCCAAAATCACTAATTGAAGCTGAACACGATTTCAATACAGATCCTGTAGGCTCTGGACCTTTTAAAGCTAGTGATTTAAAACCTGGGGACTACTACAAGTTTGATGCTTTTGAAGATTATTTTGATGAAAATCGTGCATCAAAAGTTGCATCTGTAACTTTGAGAATTATACCTGAGGGTTTTTCAAGAACGCTAGCTCTTGAAACTGGTGAGATTGATTTTAATGTTAGTGTACAACCACAAGATATTGGAAGAATGTATGCTGATCCAAATATAACTGTAATAAATAAACCTGGTACTCAACACGTAATGTTATATTTAAATAATGAACTTCCACAATTCAACACCGTTGAAAAGCGCAAAATTATTAGTATGGCAATTGATAAAGAAGCAATGATGCTTGCAGCATATGAAGGAAATATCACTCCAAGTAATGCTCATGCTCCTCTTGTTTTTGATGGAAGTACAGTTAATGGCGCAGCACCTTTTGACCCAGATGGAGCAAAGACACTGTTAGATGAATTAGGTATAGACCCTGCCACATTGGGCTTTGAAATAATTGCTGCTATTGACGTATGGGCTGTTCAAGCCCAAGTTATTCAAGACAATTTGGCAAAAATTGGGATACCTGTTTCTATCGTCAGACTTGACGTTCCTGCGACACAACAACGTTTAAATTCAGGCAACTATCAAGCTGCATTCATGGGATTTACTCAACCGAATTTATTAGGGTTCATGCGATTAAACTTTCACAGTTCTAACATAGGAACAATAAATCGAGTTCGCTTAAATGACCCTGCAATGGATGCATTGATTAATTCAGCAGTTTCCGAAACTACAAATGTTGCTGCAAGAACAGAATTCTTAAGACAAGCAGTAATTATGGCAAATGAAAACGCGTATCTAATCCCTTCCCATACTAATATGTTACAACGCGCTCATAATGCTAATCTAGTTGTTCCTGAAGTAGCCGCAACAGACTTTCCGCTATACTTAAACATGGTATATTGGAATGATTAACACTATTTAAATATTTGCCTATTTATGCTAGACCTCATTACTTTGTGATGAGGTCTTGATTTGATATCAATTAAAAATCGTTTATTTTTGGAAATTGTTAATAAGAAAAGTGTTTAGTCTTGAGGACTAAACACTTTTTTCTAATTCATTGAAAGCTTTTGCAAATCTTGCTTTTTGACGAGCTGCATAGTTCTTGTGGTAGATTCCACTAGTGACTGCTTTGTCAAGTTTCGAATTCAATGTGTTAAGGGCGTTAATAGCACCTTCTTTATCTTGTGCGGAGATAAGTTTAATCACTGATTTCATCGCAGTTTTAAGTGCTGATTTTTCAGAAGTGATTGCCGCTGCTTTTTTCACGTTAGTGAGTGCGCGTTTCTTCTGAGATTTGATATTTGGCATACGATCCTCCTTAATTGCTTTTTTATTATAGCAACACCAACACTAAATTGCAATGATAAGGTGATGTGCGTTATCCTTTGTTTTTTGATAGAATGTAAGCGAGGTATTTTATGAGCAAAAAACGCGTTATTTTTATGGGTACACCACACTTTGCAGCATCGATTCTAGAGCACTTACTCACATTTCCAATTGAAATGGTGGGAGTTGTTACACAGCGGGATAAACCTGTGGGTCGCAAGCAAATACTGACACAACCACCAGTGAAGGTAGTTGCTTTAGAGCATAACATAAATGTCTATCAACCTACTAAAATCAAAGAAATTGAAGAGACCTTAAAAGAGTTAAATATTGACTATATTCTTACATGTGCATATGGTCAATTTCTGCCTCAAAGCATTCTAAATTGTGCTAAAGAAGATGCCCTTAATATTCATGCATCTTTACTTCCTAAGTATCGAGGGGGAGCACCTATTCATTGGTCAATAATTAAAGGGGAAAATGAGACGGGTATAACCCTAATGAGAATGATAAAGGCGATGGATGCAGGTGAAATCTTTGCACAAAAATCAGTAAATATTACACTTGAAGACACAGCATCTACGCTTCATGATAAACTTATCCTATGTGCTAAAGAATTATGTAATGAACAGCTCATGAATGTCTTAGAAAATAAGGTTGTTCCAAGGTCTCAAAATGACTTAGAGGCATCCTTTGGTTACAACATTCAACCAGAAGACGAATTTGTTTCATTTAATCGTCCTGCACCGATTGTCCATAATCATATTCGTGGATTAGTATCGTGGCCAGTTGGGCATGCACTTCTAGATTCAAAGCGATTTAAACTGTATGGGTCAAAACTGAGTCATCAAAAATCAGTACATAGTCCTGGAACCATCACAAAAGTTGATACAACAGGAATGCATGTTAGCACTCTTAGTGAAGTTATAATTATTACTCACATTCAAGTAGAAGGTCGTAAGTTGTATTCTGTAAGTGATGATGTTTCATATTTATCACAGTTTGTTTTCCAACAATTTAAGTAATTTATTGCCTAAATCATGTAACTTAGCATCAACATAAACAATAATTAGAAAGGTATGGTATGGTGTGATCACCAAGGAAGTATGAGCCAAAACACAACACTTAAACAACGATTGCTGACTCAATTTAAAGTATTGACAACTATTCCTTCACAACACTTGGTTGTGAATGAGTCACTTCGGCAAATTTCTTTGGTTGATTTATCAATAAATGATATATCTCGAATACTAAAAGCAAATGAAGAAAAGGGATTAATCTTACATGGTAAGACATCACTTGGTAACGTTCGCATCTTCAGTGAAGATATTCATATGATTGAATCCTTTGGAAACATCGTACTTACGATGTATAAAGGAAAAGAAGTAAGATTTGATCAAAAACTATTCGAACTTGAGACAATGCTTGCTGAGCATGGATTTGTGAGAATCAGTAAATCAATGATTGTTAATTCACAACATATTGAAGCTGTTTCATCAAGTTTTAATGCAAAACTAAGGCTTCATTTAACCAATGGTTCGTATACAGATGTTAATCGATCATACTTAAAGACGTTTAAAACTTACATGAAAGAGAGGGAGTTCTAATGATTTATGTCACCTATGCTTTATGGATCGTCGCGCTAATCATTGCACTTCGCTTTGCATTTTCACTTTATTATCAATGGAAATACAAAGATATCGTCAAACAAAATCCACAAGCATCTCGTAAGCTTTTATATCGCTATGCTTCTCCACTAGGACTCGTACTACTCCTTTCATTTGCACTGCAAAACCAACCATTAAATGGTCCAGGAATTGCGAATATCAATGATTTTAAAATGCTACCTGCTCGACAAGCTGATATGGAAATATACAGTGAGTACAAAGAAAATATTGTTCCAACAGATGAAGACACTGCCCTTGAAGGCTATATCATTGTTGAAGAAGAAGGTGTAGAAGTTAAATACTATGTCATAAAAATTCGAGGTGAGTCTTACCTCATTAAAGATCCAATCGACGAATAAAGTGGAAATTCCACTTTTTTTGTGTTTTACTATATGTTGGTTGCTTTTTTGATATAATAAGAGCGATAAACGAGGTACCTTATGAACAAACAATATGAATTAAATAAAAACTTAGCTCAAATGCTAAAAGGTGGCGTCATTATGGACGTTACAAGTGCAGCTGAGGCACTTATTGCTCAAGAAGCAGGTGCTTGTGCAGTCATGGCTCTTGAGCGTGTTCCGGCCGATATCCGCAAAGATGGGGGAGTAGCACGTGCTTCAGACCCTAAGATGATTAAAGAAATTCAAGCAGCAGTTACAATTCCTGTTATGGCTAAAGTAAGAATTGGTCATTTTGTCGAAGCACAAATTCTAGAAGCATTAGAAGTAGACTATATTGATGAGTCTGAAGTATTAACCCCTGCAGATCCAACATACCACATTGATAAAACACGATTTAAAGTCCCATTTGTATGTGGTGCTAAGAATCTTTCAGAAGCACTTCGTCGTATTAGTGAAGGGGCATCCATGATTCGTACTAAAGGTGAACCTGGAACTGGAGATGTTGTTGAAGCCGTTAAACACATGCGTTTAATGACTACAGAAATTCGTCGTGTGAAAAGTTTAGAGAAATCAGAACTATTTCATGCAGCTAAAGAGCTACAAGTTCCACTTCATTTACTTGAGTATGTGCATGAACATGGAAAACTTCCAGTAGTCAATTTTGCGGCAGGTGGGGTAGCTACCCCAGCTGATGCTGCATTAATGATGCAACTAGGATGTGATGGTGTGTTTGTAGGTTCTGGTATATTTAAATCTGGTGATCCACGAAAACGTGCGGCGGCAATTGTTAAAGCCGTAACACATTTCAATGATCCAAAAATTCTTGCAGAGGTCAGTGAAGATTTAGGTGAACCAATGGTTGGCATTAATGTTTATTCTGTTAAAGAAGAAGACAAAATGGCAGATCGAGGATATTAATGATTATTGGTGTATTAGCCATTCAAGGAGCATTCTTTGAACACATGGCCGTGTTAAAACGACTTAATGTTGAAGGAAGACTCATTAAGAAGGTCTCAGATTTAGAAGGTATTGATGGACTCATTTTGCCTGGTGGTGAAAGTACCGCTATGGCAAAGCAAATGAAAGAAAATGGTCTTTTTGAAGCCATAACCCATAAGATCAATGATGGATGTCCTGTGATGGGTACATGTGCAGGATTGATTTTATTGTCAAAAGAAATTTCTAATCAACCGGTTCAAACACTTGGTGTTATGGACATTCGTGTTAAGCGCAATGCCTATGGTCGCCAACTTGATTCATTTTCAACGATAGCACCTATTAAAAAAATAAGTGATGCACCACTTGAACTTGTATTTATTCGTGCACCTTACATCGAAGAAGTTGGAGAGGATGTTGAGGTTTTATGTGTTGTGGATGATCATATAGTGGTTGCACAACAAAACCATATGTTAGCATTAGCATTTCATCCTGAATTAACGGGTATTGATGTTATTCATCAATACTTTATCGAAACTATGATAAAGAAGGAGAGTCAACCTCATGGATCAATCTCGCATCCGTAATTTTTCCATTATCGCTCATATTGACCATGGCAAGTCGACTTTAGCTGATCGTATTTTAGAGTTAACGCATACTGTTGCGATGCGTGATATGACTCATCAAATTTTAGATTCGCTTGATTTAGAGCGTGAGCGTGGTATTACAATAAAACTTAATGCTGTTCAACTCCAATATAAAGCTCGTGATGGCGAAATCTATACATTACATCTCATTGATACTCCAGGTCATGTTGACTTCACCTACGAAGTCTCACGCTCTTTAGCGGCATGTGAAGGAGCAGTGCTTGTCGTGGATGCTGCTCAAGGTATTGAAGCACAAACACTTGCCAATGTTTACCTAGCTTTAGAGAATAATTTAGAAATTATTCCTGTCATTAACAAAGTTGATTTACCAAGTGCTGATCCTCAACGCGTCATTGAAGATATTGAGAATACGATTGGTTTACAAGCAAGTGATGCACCTTTAATTTCAGCTAAGAATGGTTTAAACATTGAAGATGTTTTAGAAGCAATCATTAAAAAGGTACCTGCACCACGTGGAGATATTAATAAACCATTAAAGGCATTAGTCTTTGATTCTATTTTTGATCCATATCGAGGTATTATTGCCTATATTCGTGTTGTGGATGGATCACTTAAGATTGGTGACAAGATAAAATTTGTTGCTACGGCTGCTGAATATGAAGTCGTTGAGTGTGGCATCAGAACACCAAAAGAGATTAAGAAAAACGAACTTGTTGCTGGAGAAGTAGGTTGGGTTGCCGCAAGTGTTAAATCGATTAAAGATGTTCGTGTAGGGGATACAATTACCCATGTTCATCGTCCAACCCTTGAACCACTTCAAGGATACCGTGAATTAAACTCCATGGTTTTCTGTGGTTTATATCCAACAGACACTTCAAAATACAATGATTTACGTGACGCGCTTGATAAATTAAACTTAAATGATGCTGCATTAAAATTTGAAGCAGAAACATCAGTGGCATTAGGATTTGGATTTAGATGTGGATTCTTAGGACTATTACACATGGATGTCGTTCAAGAGCGTATTGAGCGAGAATATAAGATCCCTCTCATCGCAACAGCTCCTTCAGTGGTCTATCATGTGTATCTTACTGATGGATCCATGATTATTGTTGATAACCCTAGTTTCTTACCTCCAGTTCAAAGAATTGGACGTATTGAAGAACCTTTTGTGAAGGCAACGATGATGGTTCCACTTGAATATGTCGGAGCAATCATGGATTTATGTCATAAAAAGCGTGGAATCTACATTGACTTGGTGGTTATTGATGATTTACGTCGTCAACTAATATATCAAATTCCATTAGCTGAAATTGTGTATGATTTCTTCGATCGTTTAAAATCTATCTCAAGAGGGTATGCATCCTTTGATTATGAATTTATTGGATATGTTGAATCTAAACTAGTGAAAATGGATATTCTTTTAAATACAGAAGTCGTGGATGCTTTATCCGTTATCGTTCATCGCGACTTTGCTTATGGACGTGGAAAGATTATTGTTGAGAAATTAAAAGAACTAATTCCTCGCCAACAGTTTGAAATTCCAGTGCAAGCAAGTATTGGTAATAAAGTCATTGCGAGAAGTGATATCAAGGCACTTCGTAAGAATGTCTTGGCTAAATGTTATGGTGGCGATATTACTCGTAAGAAAAAACTCTTAGAAAAACAAAAAGAAGGTAAGAAACGGATGAAACAAGTGGGGAATGTTGAAATTCCTCAAGAAGCGTTTATGGCCGTTTTATCCATGGATGAATAAGCAACTTTGGTTGCTTATTTCTTTAGGAGGACTTTATGGAAAAAATTGAAGATGTTATTCAACTCGTTAATGAAGTAAGACATCGCTTAGGGTGGGATATTATAGATACCAATGAGACCATGATGTCTTATTTAAGTGATGAAGTTGAAGAACTAAAAATTGAAATACAACATAATAATCCAAAAGGTATTTCAGATGAACTCATGGATGTCATGTTTGTGTGTTTTGCGATGCTTCATGACAATCAAATTGATTTAAAAACTGCCCTTAAAGAAAAACTAGATCGTGTGGTAGAAAAATATGAATCACGTTGAACACATCTATATTCATATTCCTTTTTGCACGCATATTTGTGCGTATTGTGATTTTGTAAAGTCTCGCTATCATCATCAACTTGCAGATAAGGTTATTGAACGTCTTATTGATGACATCGCTCATATTGATTCAAAGAGCATTAAAACGCTTTATATTGGGGGTGGAACGCCAAGTGCACTATCGTTTGATCAACTTGACTTGTTATGTCAAACGATTTCAAAGCGTTGGCCAAGCATTTTAGAATGGAGTGTTGAGATTAATCCTGAAGATATGACCTTTGAAAAGATGTCACTACTCGCTAAACATGGTGTAAATCGCTTAAGTATGGGTGTTCAAGCAACCCAACAACGCTTACTAGAGATCATCACACGACATCACAACTTTGAAGATGTTAAAAGAGTTACAGGATGGGCACATGAATGTGGCATAACCAATATCTCATATGACTTAATGTATGGCTTACCAACCCAAACGATTGAAGAATTTGAAGCTTCCATGCATGAGGTTTTAACCCTTAACCCAACACATCTGTCTCTTTATGCCTTAACAATTGAACCGAATACAGCATTTGGTCGTCAAAAAGTGCAACCAGTTGATAATGAACTTGAAGGACAAATGTATGAGTGTGCAATTAGTACGCTTACACAAGCGGGTTATGAGCATTATGAAGTCAGCTCATTCACAAAAAACCAGCACTATTCAAAGCATAACTTATCGTACTGGAAGTATGCTAATTTTATCGGCATTGGACCTGGAGCTGCATCTAAGGTCAATAATCGTCGTTGGACTAACACAAAAAATATTCATCATTACACACTTAATGAAAAACTAATCCAAGAAGATATCCAACTTAGTGACACAGATCAAATTATTGAAAAACTCATGATGGGGTTAAGGCTTAATCAAATCGTGTTGTGGTCTCATGTAAATCACAGAGACGATGCAAGAAGCATCATTGAAAAAGTACTAGAAAAAACCCAACAACAAGGTTGGGTTATTATGAATGATGAGGGCATACAATCTACTTCATCAGGTCGACTATTTCTTCATGATATTATTGTCACGATTATGCAAGCCTTTGATGAAAAGTAATAGTCTCTACTTAGGTTGATGTTTATGGTAGTACTCCACCAACGCAAGCGTTGATAGATTTTGATTGTCATCATTAATGATTGATTCAACCATTGAAGTAATCTTTTCTACGACAGGTAAATGAAGTTGTCTAAGATTTGCTTCATGCATGACGCAGCGTAGATCTTTTAAGAAGTGAGTAAAAATAAATCCTGGATTTAGATCTTCTTGAAGATATAAAGGTCCATTATGTATGGACTGCCATGAACTTGCTGCTCCTTGATTAAGTAAGGTTAAGACATCATTAAGTTTTAAGTTTGCATGTTTCGCATATTCCATTGATTCAAGTAAACCAGCTAAGTTAGTGGCCACACTAATTTGATTTGCCATTTTTGTGTGTTGACCATGACCACTTGGACCACAATAAATCACTTTTGATCCCATTAGTTCTAGAAGAGCCATTCTTTGTTTAACAATGCTTGCATCACCACCAACCATAATCGATAATGTCGCATTTTGTGCACCATTGAGGCCACCACTTACAGGGGCATCAATCCAGTGACAGTTTGAACTTTTGGCTAATTCATATAATTCTTGAGTTAAACTAGGAAGATTGGTCGACATATCAATGATAACAGTTCCTTTATTGATATGAGGAAGCACTTCCTTACTAAAGATTTGCTTAACAACATCAGGCGTTGAAAGCATCATAATCACAATCTCTGCATTTTTTACACACGATGGTATACTTGTGTGCACATGGACTAAGTCCTTAAGTGCCTCACTCTTTGACATTGTTCGATTATAAACATGTACTTCATGAAAGCGTGTTAAGTGTTGTACCATGCGCGATCCCATTAATCCTAAACCGATCCAGGCAATTCTCATTGTGTTCTCCATTCTTAGTGTTGTATTACTGCTAGTTATATGATATCATACAAATGCTTTTATTCTAGGGGTGAGGTTTCCTCGACCCATCACTTGGATTAAAAGGACAGAAAGAGAGAGGACCTATGATTTCAAAAGAAAGAAAACAAGAAATCATGAAAGATTACGCTCGCTTTGAAGGGGATACTGGTTCAGTAGAAGTACAGGTAGCTGTATTAACTGAACAGATCAACGTCTTAACTGAACACTTAAAAGTTCATAAAAAAGACTTCCATTCACTCCGTGGCTTACTCAAAATGGTTGGTCGTCGTCGTAGTTTCTTAAACTACTTACGCAATTCCGACATCAACCGTTATCGTGAACTTGTCAGTCGTTTAGGATTACGTAAATAATCTAAGTCTAAACTAAAAACTGTTGATATACGTCAACAGTTTTTTTGTGTTTAAGCGTCAAAATAGTGTTTATCATAATTAAAACCATAATAAATAGATTTAGAGACAAGTTAATGAACTATTTGTTATCTTTTACTCATGTAACTTGAATAGTTCGCACTTTTTTTCACAAATTTATAGATTTTTGTTGTTCATTTGATATAATTAAGTAAATAAGTGAATAATCTTAAATAATGGAGGTGACTATGATTTCATCGTCCTTCAACCTCGTCCACGTGCATAATGATCATTATGGTTTTTTTGTGTTTAAAATCTAATCTTGAAAGGAGGAAAGTCGAATGACTTTTAAAAGATTAGGCTCATTTAAGTGATTTAGCGTTTTACTAGCATTGGTTTTAGTCGCTTTAAGTATTTCAAGTCCAATGGCGATCAAAGCAGTCACCATTGATCCAAAAGATGATGCTTTAGAGAGAGGGGCTGCTTGGATTGTAGCTCGTCAATTAGTAAGTGGCGGATGGACAGAAAGTCGTGATCCAGGAACTACTTCATTAGCACTTAGTGCACTTACAGCACATGCTAAGCATTTAGGACTAAGTCCTCTTGATCCTGAATATGAATATAGTGAAAACATTCAAGATGCACTAGATTACATTTTTTCTAGATCGCAACGTGATACAGTGAATAGTTTTGTTCATTGGGGATCAAACCAGATTTATGTACTAGGACCAGCATTAATGGCAATCACATCAGTTGAAACCCCTGAAACAGTTATCGATTTAGAGGGTAGTGCAGTTGATGGTATGACACATTTTGAAGTCGTTGAAGAAGTAGTGAATTATATTGCAGAATCTCAAGTAAAATCAGGTCCAGGTATTGGTTTATGGTACTATTCTCATCCTACGTCAACTGGAGACATGTCAATTTCTGGATGGGTAACTCTAGGACTTAGTTATGCTAAAGAAAAATTTGGACTTGAGTTACCTCTGACAATGCTTAACTATTTAGACCAAGGTCTTGACATTGTTATATGGGATGACAATCCAGAACATGAGTTGTATGGTGGTGCAGGTTACACATCCAGTTCTACAATTGCAAATTCTTATCGCTCTTGGATTAACATCCATAAAGTTGGTCATATGCTTTCGATGTTAGAACTTGTTGGTGATCCAATTGATTCTCCTCGAGTTCAAGCAGCTCTTGGATTTATTGAGCGTCATTTTAATGCTCCAAATAGCGGAACATGGGGAACATCTTCCGAATGGCCTAGCTATGCAAATGGTTATATTGATGTGGGTTGGCGTGGTAAACCTGGGGTAACGAATCCTTCCTATAATGGTGCATTAACCATTATGAAAGGATTACTGGCATATGGAATAGATACAATTGAAGTTGATGAAGTAGAAACAGATTGGCAAGATGAATTTGAAGATGTTATTGTTGGAAATCAGCATGTAGATGGTTATTGGCAAAGTGGTGGATATCCAGATAGCACATCAGAGACCTATCGAATTTACTATACTGCTTGGGCAATGATGACACTTTTAAGATCTGTTCCATCAATTGCTGTGACAGGTGTTTCTCTGACTTGTCCAGAAAAGGCATTGGCTGTTGATTCAAGACCTTATTTATTAACTCCTACAATTGCACCAAATGATGCTAGTAATCCTGCGGTGACTTGGTTATCATCACATCCTGCAGTTGCTACTGTAGTTGATGGAAGTGTCGCTCCACTTCAAGCTGGAACTACGACAATTACCGTGACGACTGTTGATGGTGAATTTACATCACAATGTCTTATTACCGTAAAAGAACCACATGAGTTTGTACAAGAAATTGTTGATGATAAAACAACATTTAATGTTGATGCAACAAACTTAAATAAAGCAGTGATATTTGATGATGATGAGTTAGAGGAGGGGGCTTCTGTCAAGTTAGTGATTGAAGTCTTAGAATTAGCGGATGTTGATTTAACTGAAAAGACACTCATCGAAGCTTATTTAAAAGAGAAAATTGGAGATGATCACGAAGTATTCTATCTTGACATCTCATTATTCAAACTTGTGGGTCAAAATGAATTTAAACTAACAAGTTCACTTGAATACATTACAATTTCCTTTATTGTAGATGAGTCTCTTAGAGATGTTGATTTCAAATTCTTTAGAGTTCATAATGGAGTCGTAGAAGCTTTAGAATATGTCTATGATGATGAAACGTTTGAAATAACATTTGGAACTGACAAATTCTCGACATATGCATTTGGGTATGATGCTCAAGATTTACCAGATACTTCAGATCATAGTTCTGCAGGAGTTTGGTTATTACTATGTGGTTTAGCATTTACATTCTTTCGTTGGAATAAGAAAACATCAGTTTGAATGATTCATAGATTTGCTAGTGTTGGAAAGTTAAGATAACCTTTTGAACCGACAAACTTTAGAGTCTGTCGGTTTTTTTATGGAAGATTGTAAGAAAAATAACCAATATGAGATAGAATCAAACAATAGTTGGATTTTATTTATTTACTTACTCTCGTGTTTTTTAGACTTGATTGTGGTAAAATATAGCAGTTAAAAGTAAGAGGTGAATTATGTCAAAACAGCGCTTTGCGTTAGATTTTGCAGGCCGTTCTCTAGTGGTAGAGACGGGCGAAATTGCAAAACAAGCAGGAGGAGCAGTCATCGTTCGTTATGAAGATACTGTTATCCTGTCAACAGCGACTGGGAGTAAAAATGCGAAAGATTTAGATTTCTTTCCACTCACAGTCATTTATGAAGAGAAGCTATATTCAGTAGGTAAGATTCCAGGTGGATTTTTACGTCGTGAAGGTCGTCCAAGTGAGATGGCTACATTAACATCACGTCTCATTGACCGTCCTATTCGTCCACTATTTGCGGATGGATATCGAAATGAAGTTCAAGTTGTCAACATGGTGTTGTCTGCAGATAATAACTGCTCACCAGCTATGGCAGCAATGTTTGGATCCTCATTAGCATTATGTATATCAGATTTACCATTTAATGGTCCAATTGCTGGGGTTGTGGTCGGTCGTGTAAATGGCGAACTCATTATTAATCCAACACTTGAAGAATTAGAAAATTCAGATATAGATTTAACTGTTGCAGGGACTAAGAAAGCCATTAACATGGTTGAAGCAGGTGCTAAAGAAGTTTCTGAAGAAGATATGCTTGATGCAATGCTCTTTGGACATGAGTTTATTGTTAAACTATGTGAATTTCAAGAAGAAATTGCACGCACTGTTGGAAAAGAAAAACGTGAAGTTTCTCTTTATTCAATCCCAGAGGAAATTTCATCAACTGTTAAATTAAACTTTGAAAGTCGTTTACGTACTGCTGTATCAATCAAAGAAAAACTTGAACGATATGATGCTATTGATGAAATCGAAGCTGAAGCAGTTGAGCATTTTAATTCATTTACCTTCGATAATGAGAAGGCAAAAGATAAGACAATCAAACAAGTCAAAGAAGTTTGTCATGACATTGTTTCTGATGAAGTTCGTCGCTTAATTTCTGTTGATAAAATTAGACCTGATGGTCGTAAACCTGATGAAATTAGAGCGCTTGATTCTCAAATCGATACTCTTCCACGAGTTCACGGTAGTGCTATGTTTACACGTGGTCAAACCCAAGTAATTTCTATCGCAACATTAGGAGCGATGGGGGATAATCAGATTATTGATGATATCAGTATGGTTGAATCTAAACGCTTTATGCACCACTATAACTTCCCTCCATTCTCAGTTGGGGAAACAGGACGTATGGGTTCTCCTGGACGTCGTGAAATAGGGCATGGTGCTTTAGGAGAGCGTGCTTTAGCACAAGTCTTACCAAGTGAAGAAGAATTTCCATATGCAATTCGCTTAGTTGCTGAAGTTGTTGAATCCAATGGTTCAACATCGCAAGCATCCATTTGTGCTGGTTCTATGGCGCTTATGGCTGCAGGGGTTCCTATTAAAGCTCCAGTAGCTGGTATTGCTATGGGTCTTGTGACTTATGGTGATAGCTATTCAGTGCTTTCTGATATTCAAGGTATGGAAGATCATTTTGGAGATATGGACTTTAAAGTAGCAGGAACTGCTGCTGGCGTCACTGCACTTCAAATGGATATTAAAATCGAAGGATTAACACCACAAATTTTAAAAGAAGCACTAACTCAAGCTCAAATTGGTCGCTTACATATCTTAGAAAATATGAATCAAACGATTAATGTTGCACGTGATGAAGTAGGACAGTATGCGCCTAAGCTTGTTAAGCTCACAGTGCCTGTCGACAAGATTCGCGAAATTATTGGTCCAGGTGGTAAGATGATTAATCAAATTATCGCTGATTGTGACAATGTGAAAATTGATATTGAAGATGATGGTCGTGTTGCGATTTATCACACTAATATTGAAGCAATTAGAAAAGCAGCTGCACGTATTGAATCACTCATTAAAACAACTAAAGTTGGTGAAGTGTTTGATGCTAAGGTTGTACGCATTGAAAAATTTGGTGCATTTGTCTCCTTATTCCCAGGAACAGATGGATTACTTCATGTCTCTAAGATTTCCTATGAGCGTGTTGAAAACGTTGAAGATGTCTTAAAACTTGGGGATATTATTAAAGTCATCGTCATTGAAGTGGATGAGAAAGGTCGAGTTAACGTTTCAGCGAAGGATTTACTTCCTAAACCTGAAGGTTATGTCGAACCTGAGCGTAAACCATTCAACAAAGATAAGAGACCACCAAGAAGAAACGGGTAACCGTTTTTTCTTCTATGAAAGGAACTAACATGATAGATTTTAAATTGCTTGCACAACAATATGAATCTGAGATGGTGCAAGATCTCACTGATTTAATTGCTTTCCCTTCATTAACCGATGAAACAACCATAACAAAGGAAGCTCCTTTTGGACAACCGTTAAAAGAGACTTTAGATTGGTTCTTAAATCGATGTGAATCGCAAGGATTTGAAGTGGATAATGTGGATGGTTATGCAGGTGTTGCGTCATATGGTACTCAGTCTTCTTCGATTGGTCTTTTAGGTCATCTTGATGTTGTCCCTGTAGGTGAGGGATGGACTAAAGATCCTTTTAAAGCAGTCATTGAAAATGGCGTTATATTTGGACGTGGTACTGGTGATGATAAAGGACCAACAATCGCCGCTTTATATGCAATGCGAATCTTAAAAGACTTAAATATTCCTTTAAAGCATCAATTGCAACTCATTGTAGGCGTGGATGAAGAAACTGGAATGCGTTGTATGGATTACTTTACAAAACATCGTACTATCCCTGACTTTGGATTTGTGCCTGATGCATACTTTCCTTTGATCTATGGAGAAAAGGGTATTGCGAACATTGTGCTTCGCTCTCATACTCCTACCATTATTCAATCATTTCATGCGGGTGAGCGTCCTAATATTGTTATTGGGAAAGCAAAACTTGTCGTCAATACTTCTCATAATCAACAAGCTTTAGAATGGTATCAAAGTGCACATCGTCTTCAAGTAGATGTGAATGAATTAAGTGAAACGAGCGTTGAATACACATTCTATGGTGATTATACGCATGCATCTACCCCACATAAAGGGATTAATGCTTCATATCACGCGTTCAACTTTGTGGGTAGTGTTTACAATGATGAATTAGCTTTAGAAGCAGCGTCATTAATCAGTGATGTCATGGGAAGAAGTTTAAACATTGCCTTCGATGGTGTCCATATGGGTTGGTTAAGTACTAACTGTGGGATTGTTTCAATTGATAACAATAATACTGCATTAACCATTGATATTCGCTATCCAAATGATGTGAATATTGATTGGATTGAAGAGCGACTAAGTAAGCGTTTATCTTCAACGTCATTTGGTTATGAAATTGTGGCACATAAAGGTCCTCACTTTGTCGATCCAAGTTCTACATTGGTACAAACACTTCATCGTGTGTACAAAGAGTTAAGTAATGATGATTTTACACCTCCACTTACAATGGGTGGTGGAACTTATGCTCGCACAATGCCAAATTTTGTAGCTTATGGAATGAAATTTATTACTAAACCTCAACTTGCTCATGTTGGTGATGCTCACCAAAAAGATGAAGGGATTGAGATTGAAGACTTAGTATTAGCGACTGCGATTTACGCAAAAGCGTTGTATGAACTTGCCTATGAGAATGCGTAAAAAGCCTTGGGTAGACACTCTTTTACAAAATCCACCATCTTTTGTTCTTAATGATTTAAGTCTTCTTAGTGGAAGAACTCATGATCATCATGAGCTTGTTCATCTTGAGATTGGTTCAGGAAAAGGGGATTATTGGATTCAAATGAGTCAAAAGCATCCAAAAGATCTTTGGATTGGCATTGAAAAAGAACCTAACGTTGCGGCAGTAGCGATAAAAAAGGCATCTGATAGTATTCAAGACAATCAGTTATTTATTATTGGGGATGCTCAAGAATATTTACAGCAATTCACAAAAGATGATATTGATTTTATTCATCTTAATTTCTCTGATCCTTGGCCTAAAAAAAGAACCCACAAAAGACGTCTTTCAGCTTCAATTTTTATTGAACAATATAAACGTGTTTTAAGTGATCAAGGACAGATTATTATGAAAACTGATAACCAAGATCTTTTTGAATACTCTATGGTTCAGTTCTCGCAATCTGGATTTATTCTAGAAGAGATGAGTGTAGATTTTAGGCGTCAAGAACATGATGATGCAATTAGTGAATATGAAGCTCGTTTTATGAGTTTAAATCAACCGATTTATCGATGTATATGGAGGAAAAAACACCATGGATAAACTTTTAATGCATTTAGAAAACCTTGCAAGACTTGATGGTATTGCATCCTTAGAAACACAAGTATTTCAATATATGAAAAAGCATCTTACACCTATTTCAGATGAAATCATTACTGATGGTTTAGGAAGTATCTTTGGTGTTAAGAAAAGTAAAGTTGCCAATGCAAAGAAAGTCTTGTTGGCAGGCCATATGGATGAAGTTGGCTTTATGGTCAAGCAGATTAATGATGTAGGATCATTATCAATTTATCCAGTTGGAGGATGGTGGTCACAAACACTCATGAGTCAGCGTGTACGTGTTACGACATTTGATGGTCGTGTATATCGTGGAACGATTGGATCGATTCCTCCACATTTACTTACTGATGCAAAACGTAATACACCTGTAGAAATTCAAGATTTACTCGTTGATATTGGAGCACGTAGCAAACAAGAAGTACTTGATATGGGAATAACCCTTGGAGATATGGTTGTGCTTGATGGCGATTTTGTTCGACTTAATGAACATCGTATTTTATCAAAAGCATTAGACAATCGATATGGCTGTGCTATGGCTTTGGCCATGTTAGAGGCATTTAAAGATGTGGATTTACCTTTTGATTTAATAGCAGGAGCTACAGTTCAAGAAGAAGTTGGACTACGAGGAGCTCAAACAGCAGCAAATTTAACCCAACCAGATATTGCGATTGTTTATGATTGCTCACCAGCGAACGATGCAGGCGCAGATAAGGATGTTTTAGGTAAATTAGGTGCTGGAGTACTACTTCGATTTGTCGATGCTAGTATGCTTCCTAATCGTTGTATGCTTGAGCGTCTTAAGAAAACAGCGATTGCTCATGATATTCCTCATCAGTATTATTTATCATTAGGAGGAACAGATGCTGGAGCAATCCATAAATCAAGCATGGGAGTTCCAACCTTAACAATATGTATTTGTGCTCGAAATATTCATACATCATCAAGTATTTGTGATGTGAATGACTTAAATAGTGCCTTACGTGTTTCGTCTCATTTCATTGAAGAATTGAATGATACGATAATCAATGATATGATTACTTGTAATCAATAACATTATGAAAAAAATCCTTGCAATACTGACATTTGTATTTGTCTTGACTGCATGTCAAGTTCAATCGATTCAAGAAATTAAGTTTACTCAAATTCTTGAATCTTTTGAGCATCAAGGATCTACTATTCAAAATGTCATTACCCCTAAGTATTCGTTTTATCGACCATTTCACTCAGGTATAAAAGATAGTGGACCTTATTTTGCTTCCATGATGTCAAATCAAGAGATCATTCTATTTAATGTCGATGTTGTGGGTGTTATCGCAAAAGAGTTATATGAATCATCTCTTAATAACACATTGAGGACAATAACCCTTGAAGCACCATTAGTTCATTATGTGGGAGACTATAAGAATCATCGAGGAATAACCCAAGCTTATGAACTCAAACTTACAAAACAAGGTGAGCGATATACCATAATGCTTCGAAGTTTTGATGTAGTGCTTACATCAAATGTTGCATTGGCAAATATTGAATCGGTATTAAAAGATATGATTATAATCCTAAGAAACTCGACAGTTAATGATGAATTGATTATGTCTCTTTATACAAACGTTGAGAAACGATTGGATTTGCAATCACAAAGTGAGAATCTGTTTAACCAACTTGCTCCTGAATCGGGAACGATTGCAGATATGATTAGTCTTTTGAAGGGACCTCCAACACTTGAAGAGCTGTTAAGAGAGTATCAAAATCTTCCTGAAGAACCAATTATTGAAGGTGAAGAAGAGAATGAGGATGGTCTAGAATAAACACAGAAGCGAGGACACTGTATGTTTAAGAAATTAATGTCGTTTCTATTTGAAGAAGTGGATGTTGTAGAAGAAGAAATTGAACCAAAATATGATCCTTCATTAAGTCAAGAAGGTGAGACAGTTTCAAAGATGAAAATGATTGATTTAGAAGAAGAGGAACCAATCATTGAGGATGTTCCTTTAGTTCATCAAAAATCACTTGATTTTTCTAGTGAAAAATATGAGCGTAAAGTAGAAGTTAAACCAATCCTTAAGAAGGAGTCATCACAACCTGTTCCATATCAGGCTAGTGGAATTATTTCTCCAATCTTTGGTAAAAAAGATCAAGCCTCAACAAGTACTAAGGTTCAACAAACACCATTATCACTTCCACAAGAGAATACTAGTGTTATAGGTACTATTTTTTCTCCGATTTATGGGGTTGTGAGAGGAAAGCCTGTTGTAAACAAGACTCAAGTTGAAACCTCAAAACATGTAAGTATGGATGATTTATTCAATGAAGATGTGGTTAGTATTCCTGTTGTGAAACAACCATCCATGGATGAACTATTTATTGATGAGCCTAAAAAACCAAAAGTTGATGTAAAACCAGATCATCATTTCTTTGATGATCCATCTCAAGAAAGCGAAGATGAAAGTGTTCAAACTATGTTTCGTTCACTTTTTGATGAACAGGAATAAATATGATATTTTTTATTGGAATAAAAGGTGCGGGAATGGCATCACTAGCCTGTATGCTTCATGATATTGGTCAAGAAGTTATGGGAAGTGATATTGATAAGCACATATTTACTCAAGAGCAATTAGAGGCACGCCACATTGAAATGGTGCCTTTTATGGTCACTGATTTTCAACCTGGGTGGACCGTTGTGGTTGGAAATGCTTTTTTAGATGATTTTAATGAAGTTAAAAAAGCTCATGCATCTCACAATGTACGTGTAATTCGCTATCATCATTTTTTAGGCGAATTGATGGCAAAATACAATTCCATAGCAGTAAGTGGATCACATGGTAAAACAACCACAACATCACTAGTTGCACATATGCTTACATATCATCATCCAAGTGGATATCTTATTGGTGATGGTCAAGGACATCTTAGTGAAGATGCAAAAGATTTGGTTGTTGAGGCATGTGAATATCGTCATCATTTTTTAGCCTATAACCCACATTACGCTATTATTACAAATATTGATTGGGATCATGTTGATTATTTCAAGACACTTGAAGATTATATTCAGGCTTTTCAAGCATTCAGCGAAACCGTATCTCAACACATTATTGCTTGTGGGGATGATAAACTTATTCGCTCATTAACAATAAATCGCCCAATCACATACTATGGGTTTGAATCAAATAATGATGTAATTGCTAAAGATGTTCGCTATGATCATGGATTTACCACATTCAATCTTGTTTTCAAGGGTGAAAATAAAGGTGAGTTCAAGTTATCTTTAGTTGGTGATCATATGGTGCTCAATGCATTAGCGGCAATTACCTTAGGTTTACTTCTTGATATCCCACTTTCTGATATTCAAGATAGTTTAAAGGATTTTAAAGGTGCAAAACGTAGATTTGTTCAAGAAGTTATTCATAATGATGTGTTTATTGATGATTATGCTCACCATCCAACTGAAATTAAAATGACTGTTTTGGCAGCAAAACAAGCATATCCACATAAAAAGATTGTTGCGGTATTTAAACCACATCGTGTATCACGCCTCGTTAATTTTGTTGATGAATTTACTTCTGCATTATCTTTAGCAGATGAAGTGTACTTAGTTGGTTTTAACAGTATCGATGATTATGAGGAAGGATATACTCAAGATATCCATTATCTTTCAGATAGAATTAAAGGATCACAAGTCATTGATGAAGACATGAATGCAGCTCACATATTAGCAAAACATTCTCCAGCAGTCTATTTGTTTATGAGTTCAAAAGATATTTATGTCCTTGCGGATTTGTTGAAAACGATTGTGTAATACTAAATCATTCGTTATCGTAAAAATTTATCATAAGGAGGATAGAAAATGTCCTTACTACTATATAAGTATAGATGGTTTATTGCTTTTGGAATCATGATTATTACCATTTCAACGTTTTATCTTAATTATACGGTAGTTGTAAAAGCTCCTTTAACAACGACAAATCATTTTGGGTTTTTCTTATATGGTTTTGTATTCTCACTCATTGCTTTGTTGTTTATGTCATTTAAAGCACGCATCGGATCTATAGTATTTATCGTTGGTTGGGTTGTTTCACTTGTTTCTTTGTTCATTGAACTATTAAACTCACTAAATAATTCGCATGGTACTTTAGGAGCTGCTTTAGGATTTCTTTCAAATATGATGATTACGATTATACTTGCCATTGTATTTGAAATCGTTACACATCTTGTTTATAAACTGAAGAAGAAATAGGAGGGCAACCATTGATAAGACCCGCACGCTTTGAAGATATACCAGCTATGACATCAATTTACAATTATGTCATCAAACATAATGCTGCAACATTTGACATTGATCCTAAAAATTTAGAGTCAAGAACAAAATGGTTTTTTACTCATGGGGTTAACAATCCTTTGATTGTTGTTGAAGAAGATGGAAAAGTTTATGGTTATGCTGGACTTTCTCCATTTGGATCAGATGATGGATATGATCGTAGTGTTAAACTTTGCATATACTTGCACTCCGAAAAAAGAGGTGAGGGATTAGGTAAAGAATTAATGCAAGCCATATTAGATCTTGCGACACAAAATCCTAATATTCATACTGTAGTTTCAGAAATCACATCAACAAATGAAGCATCTAAACGTCTCCATGAAACTTTTGGGTTTAGTTATGTTGGAACAATCAAAGAATGCGGATATAAGTTTGATGAATATCATGATATGGATTTTTATCAATTAATGGTTTCGTAAGATTTTTGATTAATTTATCGATAATAAAAAGAGGAGCAATGCTTCTCTTTTGTAGTATTGAGTTAATAATTCACAATTAAAGCGCTTCCAATTCTATTGAAAATTGTTTCAAAAATGTCTATAATAATGTAAAGAGGTGGTTACATGGATGCATTATTAGAAAGTTTAAGCACAGTATCAAAAATCTTAATTCCAATTCTTACAGCTTTAGTACTATTTTTTATAATCTATTTCTTAGTTGTACTTATAAAACTCTTAAAGAAAGTCATGCATACGATTGACGGTGTAGATCGATCATTAAGTATCGTTGAGGTTTATCTTGATCAAATGAAAGCTCCAGTGAATACCATCACCAATATTTCTAGAGGTGTTGATCAGGTTGGTGCGTTTTCAGAGAGTTTTGTCAAAGGACTTATCGAAATTCTTATATCTAATATGAGTGTCTTAAAGGATGCTATAAGTTCTTTCTTCCATAAGGAAGGTGGAGATAATGATGGCACTGAATGATATTCTTAACACCATTGAGCAAGAAATAAAATTTTTGAAAGATAAAATCTCTGAAACAGATTTCAATGAAGTCAAAGAGAAGTATCAACGATTTAAAGAAGCTTCACTTAAGTTAAGTGTTTCATTGACTGATTCACTAAAAGAAAAACTGAGTGATGAAGATGTTCAAGCTAAATTAGCAGAATATAAAGAAAATATTCTTAATGCTATGAAAGAATTTTCATCTTTTGCTTCACAAATGAATGATAAATACCAACTGAGTGATAATCTAGGAAGTGCTATTAATCAACTCAGTGAAAAATTTGTTGAACTACAGACCACATTCCAACAAAACTATGGACAGCAAATTCATAGTACTGTTGAAGCATTAAGTCATGGATTTAAAGCTTGGGCAGACGCTAAACCGCTTGATGACGATATTCAAGCAATTAAATCAAACATTGAGTCCAATATACAAAAATTAAAAACTTGGATACGAAAGGAATAATATGAAACGAGTTACGATATACGACGTTGCAAGCGAAGCTAATGTATCTTTAGCTACAGTATCCCGCGTTATTAATGGATTAGAAATTGTACGTGAGGACACACGCATTAAAGTGCAAGAGGCTATTGAAAAATTAGGGTACAAACCTAATGCAGTAGCACAAGGACTTGCTCTTCAAAAGACGACAACTATTGCACTCGTTGTTCCAGAAGCAAGTTTTAATGTGACCGGTCAGATTATTAATGGTTTATTGGATGTTGCGAAAATCTACAAATACTCAATCGTTCTTCACACAACAACTGAAGGTATTTTAGAAATCAATGAAACTGTTGAGAATATTATCAAATCAAGAGTGGATGGCGTTATCATTTACAATGATAAACTGCTTCATGATGATTTATCAGAACTCAAGCGATATCAGTATCCAATTGTAATCATTGGAAATAGAATGTCTGATGAAAGTATTGCGAGTGTTTTCGTTGATATTGAAAAAGCATCCTATGATATTGCGAAAGCATATCTAGATGTTAACAAGGATAATATTGCAATTATCGAAGATCGCAAAAACCCGTTTGCTATTACATCAATGGTTAAAGGAATTGAGAGAGCATTTGCTGAAGCAAATAAAGACTCATTTCATTACGTTGAAATTCCACAAAACTATCGCTCATCATATGAGTACTTAAAGGGATATTTTAAGAATCACAAACATGATCTTATCTTAACTCACCGCGATTCACAAGCATTAGCAACCATTAATGCTGCGAGTGAAAATAACATTCAGGTACCTGAACAATGTGAAGTGATTTGCATGATTGATACGAAATATAATTCGATGGTAAGACCACAATTGTCTTCAATTGTAATTCCATCTTATGATTTAGGAGCTGTCGCTATGCGTATTATGACTAAGCTTCTACATAACGAAGTACTCACTGAAAAAGAAATTGAGTTGAGTTATGTGTTTAATCGTCGTCAATCATCGCTAATTAATCTTTAAACATCCTAACGGATGTTTTTAATCGAAAGGGACAATTATGAATTTTTTAGAAGAGTTAAAGTGGCGCAATCTGTTTAAGGATTGCTCAGACACTGAAGGATTACAAGCACGATTAAACGCTCCAATAACACTGTACTGTGGATTTGATCCAACTGCAGACAGTCTTCATATTGGTCATTTACAACAACTTTTACTATTAAAACGATTTGCACTACAAGGTCATCGACCGATTGCCTTGTTAGGTGGAGCAACAGGTATGATCGGTGATCCTCGCCCAACAACTGAGCGATCATTATTATCTCTTGAAATGCTAAATCATAATGTTAAAGCACTTGAACAACAAATGAAGACCATCTTAGACACAAATGCAGTTGTTTTTGTGAACAATTATGACTGGTTTAAAGATATCAATGTATTATCATTTTTGAGAGATTTTGGGAAACACTTTAATGTCAATTATATGATTAACAAGGATGTCGTTGCCTCAAGACTTGATACAGGAATATCATTTACAGAGTTCACATATACAATCCTACAAGCAGCAGATTGGCTACACTTATATGAACATTTCAACTGTGAAATGCAAGTTGGAGGTTCTGATCAGTGGGGTAACTTAACTAGTGGGATTGAACTAATTCGCAAAGTAAAAGGCCATGAGTCAAAAGTATTTGGTTTAACACAACCCCTCATTACAAAATCAGATGGTTCGAAGTTTGGAAAAAGTGAAGGAAATAACATTTGGCTTGATGCAACTAAGACACATCCATATGTTTTCTACCAACACTTCATTAATGTTAGCGATGAGGATGTCATTAATTTCTTAAAACGTCTTTCATTTGAATCAGTTGAAACGATTCAAAGCATCGAACTAGAACACAGTAAAGCACCTCATTTAAGATTAGCACAAAAGAAACTTGCTCAAGAATTAACGAATGTTGTATTTGGGGAAGAAGCTTTAGTTAATGCACAACAAATTTCTGAAGTTTACTTTACTCAAGCTTTTGAGACACTTTCAAAAAATGATTTGGCTGCAGTATTTGAAGATGCAGTGAAAATTAATGCCCAATCATCGATACAATTAATTGATGCTTTAGTTCAGTCTCAAATCGCTTCATCAAATCGTGTTGCGCGTGAGTTAATAACAAGTGGTTCAATTAGTGTCAATGGAAATAAAGTTGAAGATATTCATGCAACCCTTGAAATCAAAGATGCTTATCATCATGCATATTCAGTAATTAAAAAAGGTAAGAAAAACTATCTTCTTGTAGACTTTACCTAACAAAATCCTCGCGACTCATCACATCATAGTGTGATATAATATTCGCGAGGTATTTTTTATGTTTAAAAAAGGCTGGTTAGTACTTTTAATCCTATTAAGTGGGTGTTTAGAACGCCCTAGAGACATTGCTTTTGAGCGTGCTCTTACACTTTATGAAAGTCATTATTTTTCAATTTTAGATAATGATCGTTTTTTAACTTTTTCTAACTATTTTGATATCTCCATTGAGAAATATGAATTATCATCACAATATCGTTATGACCTAATTATTGATAACCCTCAAGTTGCAATGTATGACGTAGTAATTGTTGTTGTTGAAGGAAATCAAGATTTTGAAACACTTGAGAATTTAAGCCCATCAATTGGTGTATTTGATTCTACTGTTAACCTGGTTCCTAATCAAGTAAACATTGATAAAGGATTCCCTAAAGGAATACTTCTTTCAGGTATATCAAGTAATGAAACTATCCAACTCAAAGTCATGATTTCGTGGAAAGATTATTATAAACTTAAACAAATTCGAGAGTACTTCACGATTAACATTGATTTTCTAGCGAGTGATGAACCTCTAGAACCTCTAGACCCTGATGAAGATAATGAAGATGGTGAGTAAAGAATGAATAAGCGCTCATTAATACTTAGCGGATTAACTAGTTCGTTAGGAATATTTATCACCAAAGCGATTGGTATTCTTTATGTTTCACCTTTCACCCAAATCGCTGGGCAAGCGAATACAGCTTACTATAGTTATGGATATACATTTTATGATTTCATGTTGCAACTAGCTATTGCAGGTATACCTGTTGCTGCTGCTACATTGATCTCTCGTTATGCAGCAAAAAATGACATCGCAATGATGCTTATGATTAACCGTTTCATGAAACGGGTCCTTTTCACTGTAGGTATTGTTTTCTTTGTTGTTATATATCTAACGGCCCCATGGATTGTGCCTTTTATCATCGGTCGTCAAGCTTCTCAAGAATCATATGCAATCACTTTAGTTGTTTTAAGATTTGTTGCGTTAGCAATGTTTATAACACCAGTCTTATCATCATATAGAAGTTTCATGCAAGGCTTAAAGGAAATGCGTCATTATGCATTCTCCCAAGTATTTGAGCAAATCATTCGTGTAGCGTTCTTACTAGGAGTCAGTGTCTTGTTTGTTAATGTATTTAACTATGATCGAATTTATGCTGTATACATTGCGATGCTTGCAGCTTCAATTGCTGGAATATTTGCAATTGTCGATTTATATATTAAAGAGCGCTGTATCATCAAATCCTTCAATATTGACAAGTCAGTCGCTGTTCCACTGAATGTAACTACATTTTTAAAAGAAATCTTTGCGATTTCCATACCGTTTTTAATAGTTAGTGTTCTAAGTAACCTAGAAGCAATGGTTACATTGTTTGGCTTTAACTCTACAATGCTTTCTTTAGGAGTCAAAGAACTTGATGTTAATCTGTTGTTTACAGTCATTATGTTTACAACTAAGAAACTTGTTTCTATTCCTCATGTTTTAGCATTAGGATTCTCTATTGCTATCATTCCATATATTAGTGAGGCATTCACACTTAATAATCGTCCAGCACTTAGAAATCATGTGTATGATGCTATTGAGACAGTCTTGTTTATTGGACTTCCTATGGTTGCAGGATTATTCATTTTCTCTAAAGAAATCTATTATGTTTTCTATGTTGATTATGCCTTTATTGGTGGAGAAGTCTTAAAAACCGCAAGTATTCAATCATTATTATCGGTAGTTTCTCCAGTTTTGGTTAACATTCTTATTGTTCTTCAATTACGCCGTAAAGTCGTCTCATCATTAGCATTAGCTTTTATTGTTAAACTCGCCATCTTCATTCCACTCATCATGTTCATTGGATATCAAGGTGCAGTGGTTTCATCCATTATTTCTCATATTGTGTTAGTTGGGTATAATTTGCTGACATTGAAGAAATTATATGGATTTAACTATTCTAGAGTTCGATCACGCGTGTTTCTTATGTTGATTGCAACACTTTCTATGGGTCTAGTTGGCTATTTCTTTTTACTCGTTGGATGGCACAATATTGTGATTGATGGTAGATGGATGACTTTAGCTAAACTTATTGTGAGTGGGGGAGCTTCTTTAGCAACTTATCTAGGATTGTCATGGATGTTTGGTTTACCACAAATGTATATCCTACAAAGGAAAAAAATCCATGGAACGAATTGATAAAATTCTATCGCATGGATTAGGTTGGTCTCGTAAAGAAGTCAAAGATGCTATTAAGCAAAAACGTGTAGTATTAAATAATGTCATTGTCAAAGATTCTTCAATTAAAGTATCTGATAATGACTTAATCTATGTGGATGAAGAACTCGTAAAAACAACCTTTGATGAAGTCATTATGATTCATAAACCCAAGGGGGTTGTATGCTCAACAACGGATCCACATCTACCTACTGTATTTGATTTCTTTAAATTATCTTCAAAAATATACCATATGATTGGACGCTTAGATCAAGACACCACAGGATTGTTGTTGTTGACAAAAGATGGACAGTTAACACATCAACTCATGAGCCCACATAAAAAGGTCATGAAGTACTATCGTGTAAACCTATTAAAGCCAATCACTGAAGAAGCAATAAATAAATTAAGAATTGGGGTAGACATCCAAGATGAAACCCTTACTGCACCAGCTCAAGTTCACCAAGTCTCAGAACATATAATAGAACTTGGAATCTCAGAAGGACGTTATCATCAAATTAAGCGTATGATGCTTGCTTTGGATAATGAAGTGGTTGAACTTCATCGATATCGATTAGGACCTTTAACACTTGACTCACTTAATGAAGGCGAGTGGCGTGCATTAACTCAATCAGAAATAGAAAGCCTAAAAGAAAAGCATATCTGAAATCAATCAGATATGCTTTTGACTATAGATGAACCCATGATTAAAACAATTAAATAGATATTGAGAAAACTCATTTACGCAATTTTTCTATTAAAAAACTTAGCCTTTTTAAAATCAAGGCTAAGTTTCATGTGTATGTTTAAGCTGTTAATTCTGAGTAAAGATCATCAAGCGCACTGTCATTAAGGAAGTTTTCAATAGCTACAATGCGCACATTAGGATATTTCAATCGAGTTCGTTCAACAAGACTACGGTGTGTAACAACAACACCTGCTTCACTTGGAATTTTCTCAATTGGATAGTTTGCAACGTTTACTTTTTTACCAGCATTTACTAATCGTTTTCTAAATGCATTGGCTCCTAGTACACTGCTACCTAGTCCAGCGTCACATGCAAAGGCAATTAATTCAACAGACTTAGCTGATAATGCACCCTCTAATACTGTCTTACCTTCTGCTTTCATTTCTTTAGCGGATGCTTTATACTCTTCAAAATTCTCTTCTTTTTTCTTTGAAGTTTTCAAGATAAATGAAGCTAATAAGAAACTCACTACAGTTGCTGTTAACACCCCAGCAATGATTCCAACGAAGTTTCCACGTGGAGTTAATGCTAGATATGCAAAGATTGATCCTGGACTTGGTCCTGCAACTAATCCTGCATTGAATAGATTAAACATGAAGATACCTGATGCTGAACCTAGTATCATAGGAATAATCATGATAGGTCTCATTAATACATATGGGAAGTAGATTTCATGAATTCCGCCAAAGAAGTGAATAATGATTGCTCCTGAAGCAGATTTCTTTGGCATACCTTCTCCAAAGAACATGAATGCAAGTAATAAACCTAAACCAGATCCTGGGTTGGATGCTACTGTAAAGTAGATTGATTTCCCAAGATTAACTGCTTCTTGCATACCAAGTGGATAATAAATCCCTTGGTCAATGACGTTATTTAAGAATAATACTTTTGCTGGTTCATTAATTAAAGCTAAAATCGGAAGAAAACCTGTCTTAACCAATGCCTCAATTAAAGTAGTTACTAGTGTATTTGCACTTTCGATGAGTGGTCCAACTACAGAGAAAGACCCTAATATCAATAACAAACCAATTATACCCAAACTGAAATTATTAACTACCATCTCAAATCCAACAGGAATTTTCCCCTCTAAAAACTCGTCGAACTTTTTGATAATATAAGCGCTTAATGGTCCCATAATCATAGCTCCTAAGAACATTGGGATGCTTGCGCCAACAATTAGACCAACAGTACCAATGACCCCTGCAACTGCACCACGATCTTGGTGAACAAGTCTACCTCCAGTATATGCTAATAGAAGTGGTAGTACATAAATAATCATTGGTCCTACTATACTAGAAAATGCTTCATTTGGAATCCATCCTGTTGGGATGAATAGTGCTGTTAGAAACCCCCATGCTATGAATGCACCCATATTGGGAATGACCATAGCTGTTAAAAATCCACCAAAAGCTTGAACTTTTGCTCTATTGATGCTCATTCAATTTCTCCTTTAATTTTCATGATTCAATGAATACAGTATCATCTTGATCATAATTTCTATAAGTTAGTGGCCAAATAACTTATCATTATTTTCAAGTGCTACTTATGTAAAAGATGTTTACATCTTTCCCAACTTAGTTAAAAAACAACTTCTCAATCTGTTGTATGTCATTTGTTTCTAGTATTCCAGTTAATTTTGTTTCATCCATTAAGACTTCTGCAAGTACTGATAATAGCTCCATGTGTTGGTTATTATCATTAGCTGAAAATGAAATTATTAATTTAACAGGTTTATTGTCTGGATACAGTACTGGTTGATCAAGTTTTAATATTGACACTCCAGTTTTTAATGCCCCCATCTCCGCTCTAGAATGAGGTAATGCTACAAAAGGCACGATTACAATATAGGAACCATTGTTCTTAACATTATCAATCATCGCATCGATATAGTTTTCATTAATGCATCCCGCATCAAGAAGTGGTTTCGCTGCGACCTTAATTGAATCGATCCAGTTATCAACACTTTCTTTCTTCGAAACTTTTTTAAAGTAAGAAACAATATTCATGGCTAACCTCTTTTCTAGACAATCACAGTGTAACATGGAGTCTTTTTGTTGCAAATACAAAGAATATTTCAAATTTTTTTGAAATTTTCTTATACTTCATCAATTTTAGGATGATGCTATAATAACTTTAGGTAATGCGATGAAAAACAAAGAACTCGAAATTTTAGAATATTTAATTGAATGTGGTAATACACTCACTTTAGATGAGCTTTGCAAAAAGTTTCAACTGAATCCTCGAAGTATCCGTTATTACATGGATTTTATTATGCAAGAATTGAAAGATGCACAAATTGAGTTAGATCGAGGAACATACACCATAAAAAATATGGATGTAATCAAATCATTCTTAGCGGACCCACATAATATATCTTCATTAACAAGTATTAAAAAATACCGGATGCTTTTTGTTTTTGCGTTTGAAGAATCAATCAACTTGTCTCACATGGCGCAAGAATTGGATATTAGCCGTGTTACCGCAAAGCAATATCTATTGGAGATTGAAAGTCAATTAGCACGATATTCTTTGAAAACCAAGTTTGATAACAATGGTATCTATCTTATTGGATCAGAAGAATCTATTCGAAGTGTACAACTTCAGATTTTGCTTGACTATCATAGTTTTAGTGAAGTAAAGCAACGATCCTTGAATGATATTACAAACCAATATACAACTGACTACATTTTCTTGCCCATTGATCAATTCTTGAATTCCATACAAAGTGAATTGAAATCGCTTTTAACAGACTATTCTTATCAGATTTGCAGAAACTACCTAATAATTGCAATTCGTAGAATTAAAAGTCAGAAAAATATTCTTTTCTCAAACCATTTAAGTTTTCTTTCCAAAAGTTTGGAGTTTCAAACTATTAATCAACACATTCAACTTTTAGAAGATTCATTTGATATTCGATTCAATCAAAATGAAGTTGAAAAATTTACTGATTTACTAATTGGTAGTCACTACTCATTTAATAATGAGTTTAAAGAGAATACATGGTTTGAGAATAACTTATTTGTGACGAAGTTAATTGCAAACTTCAGTAAGTACATAAATCTTAACCTCAATCAAGATCATTTACTGTATGACAGTCTAATAGCTCATTTAAAACCAACCATGTATCGAATGCTTCACAATATTAAACTTAGTGAGATTGATACTGATGAAATTATGCAGAACTTTGCTATAGAGTATGATCTTACACAAAGAGTACTTAATGAACTAAAATTCTTTACAAATCATACTGCAGATAAAGATGAAATTGCGCTTATAACTTTACATTTTAAAGCAGCAATCAATCGATATCATACAACTCATAGTAATCAAATTAGAGTTTTGATTGTCTGTTCGCAAGGTTATGGGACATCTCGTTTACTTGAACAACAGCTTAACGAGGTTTATTCGGTAAATATTGTTGAATGTATTCCATCTCACTTCTTACCATTCTATGACAATCTTTCGGACATTGATTTGATTGTCACAACGATCAAAGACTTAGCCATTGAACAACCTATTCCACTAATCTATGTTAAACCAATCTTATCCACTGTTGATTTTGAAAAATTGGATGATTATTTGGTTAATCGCAAGTCACAAATATTGCTTTCAGATCTCACAGATATCATTAGTGAACATACACAAATTGTTGATCGAAAAAAACTTGTTGAGAGTTTGGTTTCACGCTTTGGGAATACACTCATTAATGATTTAGAATCACCTAATTTGAACCTCATAAAGTTTTTACCTTCAGATAATATTCTTATTATTGAAGATGAAATTGATTGGCAAACCGCTATCTCACTTTGTGGGGATATGTTAGTCACTAATGGATATGTAAACGAACACTATGTTGAAAGTATGATTAATGCTTTTGAGAATTATGGATCTTATATGGTGATTGATGACGGTATCGCAATACCTCATGCTAAAAATGAAGATAACGTATTTCAAACGGGTATTGTTCTTACCATATGTAAAAAACCTGTATGGTTCAATGATGAACACCGTATATCATCATTTTTTGCATTTTGCTCAGCAGATCATCATGAGCATTTAGATGCTTTAGTTGCTATTTCTAATCTAATAAGAGAACCAGATTATAAGCAATTAATTGGTACATTCAATGATGAACATGAAGTCATAGCATATATACGTGATTTCGCATTAAGAAATTAAAAAGAAACGAGGAAATAAAATGAACAACATTTGGAACGAACACAAGATTTATTCGCCTTCTCTGATTACGCTAGATATGTGTAATTTAGAGTCTCAAATCAAAGACCTTGAAGAATCAGGAGTTAAGATGCTTCATGTGGATATCCTTGATGGACACTTTAGTCCAAGTATGCCTTTAGGATTTGAAACTGTTAAGCAATTAAGAAACAAGACAGATCTATTTTTTGACTGCCATGTAATGGCAGATGATTACGACTTTTTTGTGGATGAACTAATCTCAATTGGTGTCCAGCAAATAGTTTTTCAACTAGAAACTGCTAAACACGTTGACGGTCTACTTAACAAAATCCATAATGCTGGTATTAAGGCAGGAGTTGCATTAAAACCTTCAACGCCTCTCTCATCACTTGACTATATTTTAGATAAATGCGATACGGTTGTCCTTATGCTTATCAATCCTGGTTACGCATCAAGTGGAAAAGAGGGTCAAGTTCATTATGCAGATCGAAAGATCAAAGAGTTAAGATCCCTAATTGAAGAGCGAGGGCTAAACACAAAGATTTCTATAGATGGACGAATATCACCACAAAATATTCATGACTATGGGAATGGCTTAGTTGATATCTTTGTATTAGGTACAACTTGTCTCTCAAGAGATAATCTTAAAGCATCAATGAAAGCGTTAGGTAAGTAAAATGAATCAAACAACTTTTAAACAAAACAAAGACATTGTAATTAGTGAACTAAACCAAGCATTAAATCATATTAGTGATGAAACAGTTCAACAGCTCGTTGATGAAATAACCTCAGCAGAGAAAGTATTCTTTGTTGGGGTAGGTAGAGTCATGTTATCACTTCAATCCATATGCAAGCGCCTTGCACATCTTGGGATTGATACACATTTCGTTGGAGAGATTACTGAGCCAGCTCTCACCGACAAAGATTTACTTATAGTAGGATCAGGAAGTGGTTCTACGCTATTTCCTCTCGCTATCGCAAAAAAAGCTCATCATTTAGGAGCTCGAGTTGTACATATTGGATCTAATCCAAATAGCGAATTAAGTTCAATAGTTAATCTGATGGTCCGCATTCCTGTCCAAACCAAGTTTTATCTTGAGGATGAGATCACTTCTCAACAACCCATGACATCATTGTTTGAACAATCTCTTCTATTATTAGGTGATATTGTTGCTTTAATGATTATAAAGCAAAAAGATGTTAATTTGAAATCACTATGGCAGCATCATGCCAATCTTGAATAGTATGAAAAAGGCGTGCCATTTTGGTGCTGGAAACATTGGTCGTGGCTTTATTGGATTGATACTCAATCAAGCTGGTTATCAGGTTTCATTTGCTGATGTAAATGCTTCACTGATTCAACAACTTAATGAAAGTAAAAAGTACCCTGTAGAAACATTATCTATGCCTTCGAAACGTTATATCGTGGATGTTGAACTATGTTTTGATATTAACAAAGATGCTGATCAATTAATCAAAACCATGTCAACCTCAGATTTAATTACAACCGCAGTAGGACCAAACATACTTCCAAAAATTGCCCCATTGTTTGCAAAAGCACTTGAAGCAAAATATGACAATCAAATATTTTCATATTTAAACATTATTGCTTGTGAGAATGTCATTGGTGGAAGTGAACTGTTAAAAAATGAAATATTCAAATATTTAAATGATTCCGCAAAAAGTTTCGTTAGTGAATGGGTGGGGTTTCCCAATTCTGCTGTAGACCGTATTGTTCCTATTCAAAATAATATCGAATCTTTACTTGTCAAAGTTGAGGATTACTATGAATGGGTAATAGATTCTTTAACTTCTAAAGGGGATCTGCTTATTGATGGTGCAATTTTCACTGAAAAACTTGACGCATTTATTGAGCGAAAGCTATATTTAGTCAATGCAGGTCATGCAGCAATTGCCTATATGGGCTATCAAAGAGGGTATACAACGATTTGTGAAGCACTACAAGATGATGAAGTGATGGAACATGTATATTCCCAAATGCTTGAAGCAGCAAAACTATTAGAGTTAAAACATGGATTCAATATTGATGAATTGGAAAAATACGCACAGAAAACATTAAAAAGATTCAGTAATCCTGAAATAACTGATTCGGTTTATCGTGTTGGACGATCATTAATGAGAAAACTATCTCCTAATGATCGATTTATTAAACCACTACTTGAGCTATATCAATATCAATGTGATAGTAAGCATTTTGAAACATCTGTCCATTATGCCTTAATGTTTGACTACTCTGAAGATGATGAAGCAGTATATTTAAACAATAAGATAAAGGAAGTTGGGATTGTGAATGCGCTAGTTGATTTGTGGGGGATACCTTCTAATCATCCTCTTATTAATGCGATTGTTGAATTGCGCAGTAATAGAACCAAACTTAGTTCACTTTGAACTAAGTTTTTTTATATGGATCAAATCATTCAAAATAATCCTGAATGTTGTCAATTTTGAGTTTAAAGCATTTTTTTATGATTGATATCGAGAGTATTGATTGGGTTTTTGGATTCGTTTTGATTATTTTAGTGGATACTTGTTAAATTAGGATTTCAACATCACTTTTATCATAAAATAAAAAAAGGACTATCGATACTTTGTCGATAGTCCGAAACATATCTAAATTAAGATATGCTTTTAGTTTTAACGGTTGTAGAATTCAACAACGAGTGATTCGTTGAAGTCGTTTGCAATCTCAGTTCTTTCTGGGAAGTGCAATAGTGTAGCAGTACGGCTATCTTTGTTTACATTTAAGAAAGTTGGAACAGCACGTCCACTCGCAAGAGCTTCAGTGATGATATCAAATTTAACTGATCCTTCTTTAAATGAAATAACTTGACCTTTACTAACGATGTATGATGGGATATCAACTTTAGCTCCATCAACAAGCACGTGACCGTGGTTTACAAGTTGTCTTGCTCCAGCGCGTGTGTTGGAGAATCCTGCACGATAAACTAAGTTATCAAGACGTGATTCTAGAACTCCTAAGAAGTTATGACCATGAACACCTTTAATCTTTGCTGATTTCAAATATGTGTTGTAGAATTGTCTTTCTGTAACACCATAAGTGAAACGAATACGTTGCTTCTCACGAAGTTGAAGCGCGTAGTTACTAAGTTTACCACGACGGGCATCTTTAGCTGCACCAGGTGCATTAGTACGTCTTAAATCGGTAGGACGTTCTGTCAACATGAATTCATATCGACGGGATTTTTTGGTTAGTTTACCAATAATTCTTGCCATTGTATTCCTCCTTGTGTTTTATGGCTCATAAAACAACAACAGGGTGTCTTCTTATTAAGGGGTGTTTATCCTATTCATTTCGCCCTAGCAGAGGGTTACTTTGGGGTGACCATAAGGTTTGATAAACGCATGTCCTTAATACTAGCTCACTTCCGCTATTATTAAACGCTAGTGAATAATAACACATCAACTGTTTACTGTCAATTTTTCAAACAACGGTTCACAATTATGTTACAATAGTCATGAGGTTTTTATGGAACAAATACTGAACTATCTACAAAATGATTTTGTATTTTATGGTCTTATTATGGCTCTTGTTTTAGTAGTCTTAATAATGTTCTTACAAGCTGTAAGAAAATCTCGACTCAAGAAAAAATACAAAGGATTAGAGTTTCAACTTACCACATTAAGAACAATACCATTACATTTCAAAGTTAATAAAGCAATTGCTCTTGCGAAAGTCAATGAATCTCTTATTCCATCGGTAAAGAATGCTAGCGAAACCATTGAAATGATCAATGAACAGTTTGGTGTAGTTACTTCTTTAATGTCAGATACAGAAGATGAAATATTATATGGCTCAATTTCTAAAGCAGTGGTTTTTCTTGACGATGCTGTTGATGCAATCAAAGAGTTAACGCCATTGGTAACGGATTTGAATCAACGATTAGATTTACTTTTAGAAGATGAGTTTGAACAGCGAAGTGAAATTACATCCATTAAAGAAACCTTTATTCATTGCAAGAACTTCATTACTTCAAAGAGTAATGAGTTGTCGCTTTCACTTGATACGCTTACGCTTACTGTTGGTGAAATTGAAGTCATGTTTGAATCTTTTGAATCATGGATGGCAGCTTCAGAATTTGAAAAAGCACGTTTGAAAATGGTTGAAATCCATCATACTGTCGAAGACTTTGAGAAGAGAATTCATATACTTCCAGAATTAATTAAGGATTGCAAAGGTAGAATTCCGCTCTTAATGGAAGAACTTTCTAAGCTTTATGCTTCATGTCGTTCTAAAAATATTCCTGTTGAACATCTCATGATTCCTAAGAATCTAGAACTAATTTCATCTACACTAAAAGAGGACTTAGCATTACTTCGTAACGCAATCGTTGAGGATGTTTCAAAGAATAATCAAGAACGTCTCAAACGCTTAAATCAAATGAAAGAATCTTGTGCTCATGAAGTGAGCGCTCATGATCAAGTTTATACACTTCTCTCAAACATTGATGTGATGTTACCAAGCATTGAACTTAAAATGAATGATTTAGATCATGCACTCAATGCTTTAAAACAACGATATCAAACAAATCCAAAGACTTTCGACATTTCAATGCATAAAAATACTTTAGGCAAAGTGAAAATCAATCTTGAAGAAATTGAAAAATCAATCAAGGATCATGTTCCGTTTTCCACTAGTGTTGCACTCGTAAAAGAGACATCATCTACAACTTCAGGACTCTTAAAGACACTTGATGATGCATTGACTACACTTAAATCTTTAAAAGAAGATGAAGAGCGTATTCGTAAGCAACTTCTTAAACTTCATTTAATTGTGAATGAGATAAAAGTTAAGATCAAAAAACATCGCTTACCCGCTATTTCTGACTCATACAGTGGTGATTTAAATAAAGCTAAGCAAATGACAGTATTAATTAATCAGTTATTAGAAAAAGAACTTATTGAATTACCACGTTTAAATCAACTTATGAATGAAGCGATTGATTATATCTATGCTCTTTACAACAATGTCAATAACATTGTAGGAATGGTAGAAATGATTGAAAGTGCTATTGTATTTGCGAACAAATATCGCAGTCACAGCCCAAATCTTGATTCAGAACTTAATCGTGTTGAACTAAGCTTTAGAAATGGTGAGTACACTTTAGCACTAAATCAAGCATTAAAAGCAATCGAGAAGTTACATCCTAATAGTTTTGAAAAACTAATCAATGAAAATGCAAAGAGTGCTTAATAGAGACAATGTCTGACATTGTCTTTTGTTTGAAAAGCCCACGAGGAGAATCCCATGCCATTTGAACAATTATCCCAACGTTTATCGAGTATCATTTCAAAAATCAAAGGTACAAGTACCCTTGATGAAAAGAATATGGAAGGAATGCTGAGAGAGATACGACTAGCTCTTTTAGAAGCTGACGTAAACCTTACTGTAATCAATAAGTTTTTAAATCGTGTTAAAGAGAAATCTCTTGGGATTTCTTTGAATGCAAAAGTAACACCATCCAACATGGTCGTTAAGATCGTCCATGATGAGATTATCTCAATACTAGGACAAGAAGCATCAACACTTACATTTAACACCCCAATGATGATTGTTGGTATGGTTGGTTTACAAGGATCTGGTAAAACGACTTCCGTTGCTAAATTAGCTCATTTCATTAAAACAAAACATCAAAAAAGAGTATTACTTGTCGCTGCTGACTTGCAACGTCTAGCAGCGGTAACTCAGCTTAAAACTTTAGGTGAAAGCATCGGTGTAGAAGTTTTCTCAGTAGATAATTCAACACCTCAAGACGTTGTTGATCAAGCACTAAAGTATGCGAGAATTCAAGGATTTAATGCAGTCTTAATCGATACTGCAGGACGTTTATCCATTGATGAAGAACTTATGGATGAACTGTCTCGCTTAAAACAACGCGTTGCTTTTACGGATGTTTTATTATCAGTTGATGCAATGAGTGGACAAGACATTATTTATGTAGCTCAAAGATTTAATGAAACCATTCCTTTAACAGGAATATTCGCAACTAAATTTGATAGTGATTCTAAAGGTGGGGGTGTATTCTCGGTTGTTTCATTAACCAATATCAAAGTAAAATTTGTTGGGGTTGGTGAAAAAATAGAAGATATTGAACTATTCTACCCAGATCGTTATGCAAATCGTTTACTTGGAATGGGTGATATTGTTTCACTTGTTGAAAAAGCACAAGAAAATATTGATCAAAAGCAAGCCATGAATATGGCTCAAAAAATGATGAGTGGTCAATTTGATTTTAATGACATGCTTGAGCAAATTAATCAAGTAAGTAAAATGGGTTCAATCAAGAATATGATGAAGATGATTCCTGGTGCTAATAAACTCATGCCAGACATAGATGATGATGTTGCTCAATCAAACATCAAGAAAACTAAAGCCATTATTCAATCAATGACTAAAGAAGAACGTGCTAATCCTTCACTTCTTAAACAACCACGCAAAGAGCGTATTGCAAAAGGGGCAGGGCAACCACTTTTAGTCGTTAATCAAACCATCATGCAACTTGAACAAACCAAAGAACAAGCTAAGCAAATGATGAAATATCAAGGTGGAATGCCAGCAAGTTTATCAGCAGGATCTAACACAAAACGTAATCCAAAGAAGCGAAAAAAATAAACAGGTGTGTTAAGTAAAAATGCTTGACACCATAAATGTCTTTTGATATGATAGGCGAGTAAATTAGGAGGTCAAATCAATGGCTGTAAAATTAAGATTAAAACGTATGGGAGCAAAAAAAGATCCTTTCTACCGTATTGTTGCTGCTGATTCACGTGCACCACGTGATGGTCGTTTCATCGAAGTAGTAGGTTTCTATAACCCAACAACAGTACCAGCAGAATTAAAAGTGAACGAAGAAGTAGCATTAAAATGGTTATCCAATGGTGCTCAACCTTCAGATACAGTTCGCAATTTATTATCACAAGCTGGAATCATGAAGAAATTTCATGAGTCAAAATTAGGTAAATAACCATGACAAACCTTGAGCAAGCCTTAATGGATTTAGTCACACCATTAGTGGAAGATAAAGCTGCTTTATCAATTAAAAGTCTTCCAACACTTGACGAAAACGAAGTCATTTTAATGGTGTATGCAAAAAGTGAAGATATTGCTCGTCTTATTGGACGTCAAGGCTCGATGGCTACGGCACTTCGTCAAGTCATGTCTATTCCTGCTCGTTTAGAGGACAAAAAAATCGTTATAAAATTTGAGGATTATTGAGAGGATGATGTTCATCCTCTTCATACTTTATGAGTAAAAAACAAATTAAAATTGGACAAATTGTAAGACCTTTTAAAATTCTTGGAGAACTTAAAGTTAAATGCTTTACGGATATTCCAGAAGAAAGGTTTAAAGTTGGAAGTACCATTATTCTTAAATATCTTGATCAAGAGATAGAAACGAAGGTACTGACTTTTCGCATGCATCAAGAACATGCGTTAATTACATGCGACCATATAAAAGATCGTACAGAAGCTGAAAAATATCGATTTGTTGTTATTGAAAAACTAGTTAATGTTGATCCAAAGCGAATTACTTTAAGTGATCTTGAAGGGTGTACGGTTTACAACTTCAGTGAATCCATTGGAGTTGTTACCCAAGCTTTATCTTATCCTGCACATAACATCATTCGTGTTAAGTTACATGATGAGCGTGAAATCATGATTCCTTATGTGGATCGTTTCATAAAAAAAGTAGACATTGAATCATCAACGATTCATTGTGAACTTATTGAGGGATTCTTATGAAAATAAGTGTACTAACGCTATTTCCTGAACTCTTTGACCCATACATCACAACTTCAATCATTAAGAAGGCAACATTAAAGTCAATTGTTGAGATTGAATGCATTAATATTCGTGATTTCACACTCGATAAGCATCAAAGGGTAGATGATACACCATTTGGTGGTGGAGCAGGCCTTGTGATGAAAGCACAGCCGATTATGGATGCGATTGATCATGTTCGTCAAAGTGATTCAACAATTATCTATTTAACGCCTGTTGCACCTGTATACACTCAAGAAAAGGCAAAGAGTTTAAGTCATTGTTCACATATCATCTTATTGTGTGGACATTATGAAGGTATTGATGAGCGCGTACTGTGTATGGTCGATGATGTGATAAGTATTGGTGATTATATTCTTACAGGCGGAGAAGTTGCTGCTATGGTTGTGATGGATTCGATAATTCGCTTAATTCCTGGTGTTATTTCATCAGAAAGTATCATTTCAGAATCATTTGAAGATCATTTATTGGAGTATCCTCAATACACTAAACCTGTAGAAGTTCGAGGTATGAAAGTACCTGATGTATTAGTGAGTGGACATCATGCAAATATCGAAGTGTTTCGTCGTGAGCAATCATTATTGAAAACTATGAAATATCGTCCTGATTTGTTACTAAAAGCTAAATTGAGTGATAAAGACAAAAAATTCATTAAAAAACATTCGAATGAGGTTGAAAAATAGTAAAGTTTGTTGTATTCTTAAATGGCCTATGGCCCTCAGGTTCCGCTGTCTTTGAATATGAACCATGTTGAAGAAAAGGAGTGTGAACTATGAATAGCAAATTGCTTCAAGTTGTGGCTGAGTCCCAACTACGCACTGATTTGCCTGATTTTCGTCCAGGAACTACGGTTCGTGTAAACGTAAAGATTAAAGAAGGTGAAAAAAGTCGTATCCAAGCGTTCGAAGGTTTAGTCATTCAACGCAAAGGTAGTGGCATAGCAGAAACGTTTACCGTTCGTAAGATATCTAATGGAGTTGGAGTGGAAAGAATTTTCCCTATCCATTCCCCAGTCATCGAAAGCATTAATGTGCTTCGTGTAGGTAAAGTACGTCGTAGTAAATTGTTCTACTTGCGTAAATTGTCTGGTAAAGCAGCACGTTTAAAAGAGATTCGATAAAAAAGAACGCCGTTAGGCGTTTCTTTTATATATAATGGTACTATGAACAAAAAATTAGATAACTTATTAAATGAAGTCATTGATCTGCTGAAATCGGCCCTCATCAGTATTTTAGTCGTGATCGTATTAACGAACTTTGTATTTAAACCGATTGAAGTATATGGACCAAGTTCACTTCCAACGATAAGAGAAGGTCAAATCGGCCTAAGCTCAATTATTACTTTACATTTTCGCGAGGTAAGACGTTTTGAGTTCGTAATTTTTCCACATGTTGATGAGTTTGGAAGAGTTCGAAAAGATGATCAAGGAAAATCAATTTTCTTAGTTAAGCGTGTTATTGGTTTACCAGGTGATACGATTGAATTCAACAATGATCGCTTATACATTAATGGGGAGTTATTTGAAGAACCATTTTTAGACAATCCACTTGCTCAAGAATATAAGAATCGTGGTTTACTATTTACACAAAACTTTGGACCATTCACACTAGGAGATGATGAGTTTTTTGTAGTCGGTGATAACCGCCGTGGAAGTTCAGATTCTCGTGGAGAATTAGGACCAATTAAAGTCGATGATGTTGAATCTGTGGGACTCTTTATTTTATATCCTTTTGATGATTTTGGAGTGGTAAGATAATGGCTAATCATTGGTTTCCAGGGCATATGGCTAAAGCACGTCGATTGATGAGCGAGCATATTTCATCAATTGATTGTATTGTGGAAGTTCGCGATGCGAGACTTCCATTTTCAAGTGCTAATCCTATGCTTCATGAGTTAAAAGGAAATAAACCTACTCTCATCGTCTTCTCTAAGAGTGATCTTGCGGATGAAAAAGCTAATAGTACGTTTAAGTCTTATTTTGATTCAATTAACCAACCAACACTCTTTGTGAACTCCCTTCATGTCAGTGCAAGAAATAAAATTATGCGTGCAATCGAGGATACATTATCAGAGAAACGCGCAAAAGATAAAGCTAAAGGTATTCAATTTAGAATGTTTAAAATAATGGTAGTGGGTATTCCTAATGTTGGGAAGTCTACACTGATTAATACATTAGCGAAGAAACGTGTTGTGGATGTGGCGAATAAGCCAGGTGTCACTCAATCATTAAAGTGGTTAAATATTGATAGTAAATTCATGCTTATGGATACACCTGGGGTTTTATGGCCTAAGTTTGAAGATCCTCAAATCGGGGTCAAAATTGCTTTATGTCATTCAATGAAAGAAAGTGTTGTGAACATCGAAGAAGTGCTTCAGTTCGCAATCAATTTCATGATGCAGCATTATCCTCATTTGTGTGATCCACACATTACTGAACCAAGTGTTGAAGCATATATAGATCATTACATCGCTAAGATTCAGCAAAACTCTAAATCTCAAACTCATGATGAGGCTTTATTAACACTTTATCGTGATTTTAAAGAAGGCCGTATTGGTAAGATGACATATGATTTTGTCGAAAATTGATCTAGAATACTGGAATAATAACATCGATATTATTGGTATTGATGAAGTGGGTCGTGGTCCTATGGCAGGTCCATGTATTGTGGTAGGAGTTGTCTTGCCTCGATATTTTGATCATCCATTGATTAGAGATTCAAAAACTTTATCACATAAGCAAAGAGAAGAAGCTTATGAGATCATTAACAAGCATGCTAAGCAAGTGATTGTAAAAAGTGTAAGTGTAGCGATGATTGATGAGTTGAATATCTATCGTGCTACACAAGAAGCGATGGAGTGGGTTGCAAACACCTCACATTGTTTCGCACTGACCGATGCCATGCCGATTTGTGCCCCACATGAATCTTTCATTAAAGGAGATTCACGCTCAATTAGTATTGCAGCCGCAAGCATTATTGCGAAAGTAGTACGTGATGATCTTATGATGGATTATCACAAGACATACCCAATGTATGGATTTGATGCTCATAAAGGGTATGGAACTAAACAACACAAAGCAATGATGGAAAAACATGGACTAAGTCCAATCCATCGTAAATCCTTTACTTTTAAAAAGTGAAGGATTTTTTAGTTATCGTATCTATAATAATTATGCTCACATCATCACTCCTTATTCATCTTGCGATATGTCATCAAGGCAACTATTTCGCAATCAAAAAAGCACTTGATAATCCGCCTAACATCAAGTATTATCACACTCAAAAAGCGATTACTATTCTTGATCCTCAGTACCCAAATTGTTTAAAACACTTGACACAGCCCCCTTGGGTGTTGTTTTATGAAGGAAACCTACACTGTTTAAAGGGTCCTTCATTAGGGATTGTAGGTTCAAGATATCCTTCTGTGTATGCTAAAACAGTACTTCATCAAGGGTTTAGTTTTCTGAATAAGAATCTTGTGATTGTTTCTGGAGGAGCTGATGGTATTGATGGTTGTGCTCACTTTGGAGCACTTCAACATAACATGGCGACAATTTGGGTATGTGCACATGGTTTAGACAGGGTATATCCACATAAGCACGAAGAATTGTTTAAAACGATTAAAGAAAATTATCTTGTGATTAGTGAATACCCATTAAATACTTTACCATTACCTCATCACTTTATTGAGCGAAATCGCATCGTAGCAGCACTTAGTGATAAGCTTTTAGTAATGAGTGCATCTCTCAAGAGTGGTACGATGCACAGTGTAAAGTATGCCTTAGAACTTAATAAAGAAATTGTTACAATCCCTCATCCAATCAATGAAAATTGTGGAGAGGGGTGTAATCATCTAATTGAAAATGGCGCAAGTATGTTGACAAATGTTTCTGAATTCGCCACACTATAAAAGATATGAAAGAAAAAAATATGAAAAAACTAGTAATTGTTGAATCACCATCAAAATCCACCACCTTGTCAAAGTACTTGGGACAAGACTATATTGTTATGTCTTCTAAAGGTCACGTCCGTGACTTATCAACCTTTACAGGCAAAGGAAGAACAGGCATAGATATCGATAACGGGTTTAAACCAATGTATGTTGTCCTTAAAGATAAGAAAGATACTGTTAAATCACTTAAAGATGCGGCAGCAAAAGCATCACATGTTATATTAGCAACTGACCCCGATCGTGAAGGAGAAGCTATTTCATGGCATCTTGCTGATCTTTTAGGATTAGATCTTCAAGAAGAAAACCGTGTGACTTTTAATGAAATCACAAAAGATGCAGTATTAACTGCCATTGCACATCCACGTGTCGTTGACATGGATTTAGTGCGTTCTCAAGAGAATCGACGTTTTCTTGATCGCATTATTGGTTTTCAACTTTCGTCTTTACTAAAAAGAAAGATTCGCTCTCAAAGTGCAGGACGTGTTCAATCTGTCGCATTAAAGCTCATCGTTAATCGTGAAAATGAAGTTAATGCATTTGTACCGAGACATTACTTCAAAGTTCAAGCTAAGTTTGAGAAAAGTAAAATTGCTTTTGATGCGTACTTATTAAATGAAAAAGGTAAAGAGGCAGAGTTTGACACAGAAGAAGAAGCTTTAACTATTCTAAAGTCACTTTCAAAAGACATGACTGTTCTTGATGTGTCTTCAAAGAAAGGCACACGTCAATCAAAACTTCCACTTACAACCTCAGCCCTCCAACAAGAAATGGCAAACAAGTATAACTTTCAAGCTAAAAAGACAATGAGAATTGCTCAGAAGCTTTATGAAGGGGTTAAAGTCAATGGAGAAGCTATTGGTTTAATTACGTATATGAGAACTGATTCAACTCGATTAAGTCCACAATTTATTGATCAAGCATTTGAATATATTGAGAAAGAATTTGGATCTGAATACAAAGGATTTGTTAAGAAATCAAAACAAGAAGATAATACAGTCCAAGATGCGCATGAAGCGATTCGTATGAGCACTATTGCACTTACTCCAGATTCAATTAGAAGTGAATTAACAGCTGAAGAGTTTAAAGTGTATAACTTTATTTACTATCGTACACTTGCATCCCTTATGGCTAATTCTAAAACATTAACGACACAAGTGCGTTTTAAATCCAATGATGAAGTCTTTTATGCATCTGGAGTTGTTGTGACCTTTGATGGTTACTTAAAGGTGTATAGTGCTTTTGAATCCAACAAAGACAAAGCATTACCACTATTAAAAGAAAATGATGCCATTAAAGCTCAGTCCATAGAAAAGACAGATCATTCCACTAAAGGACCTTCTCGCTATACAGAAGCTGCTTTAATTAAAGAAATGGAACTAAATGGAATTGGAAGACCTTCTACTTATGCATCGATTGTTGAGACCATTACTACACGAGGATATGTAGAGTATGTAACCAATGAAGATGGAAGTAAAACTAAAGTCTTTAAACCAACAGCTCAAGGCTTTCTTACTGATGAGAAACTACGCGAACATTTTAAAGACTTTATCGATGTTACTTATACAGCAACACTTGAAAAAGAACTCGATGATATTGCGGCAGGTAAACTTAATCCACTCACTAGCTTAGAGAATTTTTATAAAACATTTTCTGAGTTAATGAAAAAAGCGAATGATGAGATGGAAAAGATTGAACCTGAGAAAACAGGGGATGCATGTCCTAAATGTCAACTTCCACTCGTCTATCGATTCACTAAAACAAATGAGCGCTTTGTCGGATGTAGTGGGTATCCTGACTGTGACTACTCAACTTATGATAAAGAAACAATGACCGATGAATTATGCCCAGATTGTGGTCATCCTTTAATCAAACGTAAAGCTAGAAGTGGAAAATATTTTGTGGGATGTTCAAATTATCCAACATGTACATATATAAAAAGAAAACCAGTGGTGTTTACAGGAAGAATTTGTCCAGAATGTGGATCTCAACTCGTAATGCGCAAATCACGATATGGTAAAGATTTTGAAGCATGCTCAGCTTTCCCTAAATGTCGATATATTAATAAGGAAAAAATTAAAGGAGAAGAATAATGAAACCTATCATTAATGTGATTGGAGCGGGTCTTGCGGGAAGTGAGGCAACGTACCAATTAATTAAAAGAGGGTATAATGTTCGTCTTTATGAGCGTCGTCCTAAAACATCAGGACCAGCTCATGTGTCATCAGATTTTGCAGAACTTGTATGTTCTAATTCTTTTCGCTCGGATCAAATCACGAATGCAGTTGGGTTATTGAAAGAAGAGATGAGAATTCTTGATTCTTTAATTATGAAAGTAGCAGATACACATCGTGTAGAAGCAGGGAGTGCATTAGCTGTAGATCGTGTTGGTTTTTCATCTGAAATAACATCATATCTCTCTTCTCATCCACTTGTTGAAGTCATCCTTGATGAAGTGAATGAAATACCAGAAGGACCAACCATCATTGCGACAGGACCACTAACAGGGGATGCGTTAGCCCAATCAATTGCTTCTTTTGTAGGAAAAGATTCACTTTACTTTTATGATGCAATTGCTCCGATTATTGAAAAGGATTCCATTGATTTTTCGAAAGCCTTCTATAAATCCAGATATGATAAAGGTGAAGCTTCTTATATCAATTGTGGAATGAATGAAGAAGAATATGATCGTTTTTATGAAGCATTAACTCAATCTGAGAATGTTCCTTTAAAGGAATTTGAAAAAGAGATTTACTTTGAAGGGTGCATGCCTGTTGAAGAAATGGCACGTCGAGGTAAGGAAACACTTTTATTTGGACCACTTAAACCTGTTGGTTTAGAGTATGAAGGCAAACGCTTTAAAGGTGTTATTCAACTACGCCAAGATAATGCAGCGGCTTCACTTTATAATATTGTTGGTTTTCAAACTCATTTAAAGTGGCCAGACCAAAAGAAGGTCATTCAACTCATTCCAGGTCTTGAAAATGCTAATATTGTCCGTTATGGTGTGATGCATCGCAATACTTATATTAATTCACCGACAGTACTTAACTCCTTTTACCAAAGTAAAACCCGTAGTGATCTTTTCTTCGCAGGTCAGATGACAGGGGTTGAAGGATATGTTGAATCTGCAGCAAGTGGTTTATTAGCTGCTTTAAATATGATGAGATTTCTTGAAGATAGACCAATGCTTGGTGGGCATCGTTTTACTATGATTACTTCGATGGCTGATTATGTCTCAAAAGCAGATCCAAAACATTTTGCGCCTATGAATGCAAACTTTGGATTAGTTGAACGATCACATCTTGATAAACCTAAAGAGCGTTCTGAGAAATTTGTTCAACGTGCACTTGTTCTTGTACGTGAGATGTATGAATGATTATATCAATGCTTTTGAACAATACTTAAAAACTAAACACTCACAGTCACACTATACTCAAATTGCGTACTCTAAAGATGTGTCAGAAATGTTTGAATATTTTAATGCTGAAAAGATTGAGATTATGAGTATAAGTGAAGAACATATGATGCGTTATGTGACAAGTTTAAGAGAGCGTCATCTTGAGTCTTCTTCAATTGCACGAAAAGTATCTGCAATTAAACACTTCTATCAATTCTCAATTCGTCAAAAATGGATTAACTATAATCCTATGTCGCGCATAAAGATTAAGCAAAAGCGACAAAATATGGTAACAACTTTAACTTTTGATCAAGTAGTCACATGTTTAGATAGTTGCAATAATAGTATTGTTGGGGAGCGAGACCGTTTAATCTTTCATGTTTTGTATGCATGTGGGTTAAGACTTAGCGAATGTGCCACACTAAAGATCTCATCATTTGATATGCATCAAAACCTCGTTCATGTCATCGGAAAAGGGGATAAAGAGCGAATTATTCCATTTTATGATGCTCTTAAAGATGAATTAAATGACTACATTAATAATGTAAGACCTCAATTTATGAAAGATAATCATCAAACATTGTTTGTAAATCAGCGAGGACAAGCTTTATCAATGCGATCAATTCAAAGTATTATTGAATCGATTGGGGAAAAGGCACAACTACCATTTTCGCTTCATCCTCATATTCTAAGACATACTTTTGCAACACACTTGTTGGAACATGGTGCTGACTTACTTACAGTGTCACGTCTTCTTGGACATGAGAATTTAAGTACAACTCAAATATATACTCATGTTAGTGTAGAATATCTTAAGTCTCAGTATCATGATTATTTTCCAAAGGTGAAGTAATAGTTGTCTTTTATAGTTATCTGTGGTAAATTATTAGATGGCACATAAGTGCTCAAAATCGCACATCGTGGATTCATTAACCCGTGCTCAATTGAGTTGTTAATGTTGGAAACGATGGAGGGAAAACGGAAAGGCGGACATATCATGTCAGTAGTATCGATGAGAAAATTATTAGAGTCTGGAGCCCATTTTGGACATCAGACACGTCGTTGGAATCCAAAGATGAAGTCGTTTATTCACACTTCAAGAGCTGGAACCCATATCCTGGATTTAAATCAAACGCTTGTACATCTTAATAAAGCATATGACAAGATGAAAGAAATTGGAGCGAATGGAGGACGAGTTTTATTTGTTGGAACTAAGAAACAAGCATCAACAATCGTCGTCGAAGAAGCACTTCGTTCAAATTCATTTTTCATTAATCAACGTTGGTTAGGTGGTTTATTAACTAACTTCAAGACAATCCAAAAATCTATTGGACGTATGGTTGAAATCGAAAAAATGATCGAAACTGGTTCAATTCACGTTTACACTAAAAAAGAACAAATTCAATTACAAAAAGAAGTATTACGTCTTCAAACATTCTTAGGTGGAATCAAACTTATGAAAGTTCTTCCACAAGCAATCTTTGTTGTTGATCCTACAGAAGACACAATCGCTGTTATGGAAGCTAAGAAATTAGGTATTCCAGTATTTGGTTTCATGGACACTAACTGTGATCCTAGTTACCTTGATTATGGAATTCCAGCAAACGATGATGCTATTCGCTCAATTCGCTTAATTGTTTCATTAATGGCTGATGCATTATTAGAATCAGTTGATGGTAGTGTACTTACTACTGCTTATACTGATGATACTGACAATGACATTACTATGGCTGAAGTTGTAGCTAATGTAGAGCGTCAAAACGAAGAAAACGAACGTCGTCGTAAAGCTCGTATGGAAGAGCGTCGTCAACGTCAAGAAAATCGTAAACCATATACTCGTGATGGAAATCGCGAAGGTGGGTATAATAAAGAACGCCGTGATTTCAAACCTAGAGAAAAAACAGAAACTGTTGATTCATCACCAAAAGTAACTACACCAAGTGAGGGAGCTAAGTAATGATTACTGCAAGTCTAGTCAAAGAACTACGTGAGCGCACTGGCGCTGGAATGATGGATTGTAAGAAGGCTTTAGAAGCAACTGAAGGAAATGTTTCAGATGCTATCGATTGGCTTCGCGAAAAAGGAATTTCAAAAGCTGCTAAAAAAGCAGATCGTATTGCAGCAGAAGGATTAACTAATATTTTAGTTGATAACAATTCTGCAGTCTTAGTTGAACTCAATTCTGAAACGGATTTTGTTGCGAGTAATTCTCAATTCTTAGCATTACTTAGTGTTGTTACAAAATCATTATTAGCTTCAGATGCAAACACTGTAGAAGAAGCACTTAAGATTGATGTTGATGGTGTGTTATTAGAAGAAGTTCTTCTTAATGCAACTGCAACTATTGGAGAAAAAATTACGTTACGTCGTTTTGTTCGTGTATCAAAATCAGATACTGAATTCTTTGGTAGTTATGTTCACAAAACTGATGCTAAAATCACAGTTGGTGGACGTACTTCAGCATTAGTTGTTTTAAGTGGTGGATCACAAGAAACTGCGAAAGACATTGCTATGCAAGTAGCATCAATGTCTCCAACATATATTTCTAGAGACCATATGCCACAAGATGTCGTCAGCAAAGAACGTGATATTCAACGTGAAATTGCTTTAAATGACGAAGTGTTAAAATCAAAACCTGAAAATGTTTTAAATGGAATCGTTGAAGGACGTCTTTCAAAATCACTTCAAGAAATGTGTTTAGTAGATCAAATATTCTTCAAAGATCAAGACAAGAAAATTGCACAAGTTTTAAAAGAAGCTAATGCAACAGTCGTTTCATTTGTACGTTATGGCGTCGGTGAAGGTATTGAGAAGAAAGAAGATAATTTTGTTGAAGAGGTTATGAATCAAGCATTCGGAAAATAATGCATACTAATGGACACTTTGTGTCCATTTTTAACAGGAGGAGCACGCACATGTACAAACGCGTATTATTAAAACTTAGTGGGGAAGCTTTATCTTCTAAACAACATCAACTTGACCCAGATATACTATTTTCTTTAGCACGTCAAATTAAAGACGTTGTTAATCAAGGGGTTCAAGTCGCTATAGTTGTTGGAGGAGGTAACTTTTTGAGAGGAAAAGTTGCTGAGAGTATGGGTATTGATCGTGTGCAAGCAGACTATATGGGAATGCTCGCAACAGTCATTAATGCAATTGCGATACAAAATGCTTTAGAAAAACATGATGTTGCTACTCGCGTTCAAACCGCGATTGAAATGAGCAAAGTAGCCGAACCATTTATTGTTCGTCGTGCTGTTCGTCATTTAGAGAAAGGTAGAGTTGTCATCTTTGGAGCAGGAACTGGAAGTCCTTATTTTTCAACAGATACAACAGCAGCTCTACGTGCGAGTGAGATAAAAGCAGATGTTATCTTAATGGCTAAAAACGGTGTTGATGGTGTTTATAGTGCTGACCCTAAAATTGTTGCAGATGCTACTAAATACGATATAATAACTTATATGGATGTTTTAAAGAAGGGTCTTGCAGTCATGGATTCTACCGCAACGTCAATGTGTATGGATAATGACATTGATGTAATTGTCTTCAATATGAATGAAGATGGTAATATTCTAAAAGCTGTTTCACAAGACAACATCGGGACACGAATAACTAAAGGAGTAAACGAATGAAAACACATATTGATTTAGCACATGATAAGATGAAGAAGTCTATTGAAGCTTTTGAACATAGCCTTTCTTCATTAAGATCAGGCCGTGCAAATCCTCTATTAATCTCTGAGATTAATGTGGATTACTATGGAATGCCAACTCCACTTTCACAACTTGGACAGATTAATGTTGTTGAAGGGAAACAACTTTTATTTAAACCTTTTGATAATAGTGTTTTAAAAGACACTGAAAAAGCTATTTTTAATGCTAACATTGGATTAACTCCTCAAAATGATGGAATTGTAATTCGTGTTAATGTCCCATCACTTACTCAAGACACTCGTAAAGAACTGTCAAAACAAGTGAGTAAATTGGCGGAAGATGCAAAAGTTGCGGCAAGAAATGTACGTCGTGAAATCAATGATCACATTAAAGCTGATGATACACTCAGTGAAGATGTTGAAAAGAAAGCCTTAGATCAAGTTCAAAAAATCACTGATGAAACAATCAAAACGATTGATGGACTAGCGGCTGATAAAACAAAAGAAATCATGACGGTTTAAAACTCACGACACGTGAGTTTCTTTTTAAAGGAGAATTATGAGTATTCCTCAACATATTGCAATTATCATGGATGGTAATGGACGCTGGGCTAAGAATATTGGAAGAGAGCGTACCCATGGCCACTATCATGGTGCTTTAAACATAAGAAGAATTGCGATTAAGGCACATCAATTAGGTGTCAAGGTTTTGACGCTTTTTGCATTTTCAACAGAAAACTGGAAACGCCCAGAAAGTGAAGTTTCATTTATCATGGATTTACCTCGCGTATTTTTGAATAATTATCTTCAAGAATTATTGGATAATGATATTTGCATTCAGTTTATTGGCGATTGGAAGAATCTACCAGCATCAACCGTAAAAATATGTGAAGAATTACTTGAGAAAACTAAAGATAATCAAGGAATGAAACTCGTTCTGGCGATAAATTATGGATCAAAACAAGAAATTGTTAAGTCAGTAAACAAATTTATCACTCAAAATCCAAACACTATGATTGATGAAACAATGCTTGAATCTTATTTAGATACATCACATCTTCCTGCAGTTGATTTATGTATAAGAACAAGTGGTGAAAAACGTTTATCAAATTTCTTGTTATGGCAACTTGCTTACAGTGAACTTGTATTCTGTCCACTTCATTGGCCAGAATTTACTGAACAAGAATTTGAAAATACACTCATTGAATACGAATCACGGCAAAGGCGCTATGGAGGTCTTTAATGAAACAGAAGATTTTAACAGGACTTGCTCTAGTTGGAGTGTTCCTACCCATTTTATATTTTGGTGGAATCTTTTTTCAAATCGCAGTTGTTGTGTTCTCCATTATTGGTGGTTTAGAAATTACCAACTTGTATAGAGACAAATGGCCTAGCGAAATGAGTTTCTTTATTATCTTAATAATTTTAGTACTTCCATCTCTTTCAAGTCGTTTCTTTCTTGTAGGTATAGTTTCTATATTGCTATTCTTATTTATTCTAACAGTCTATTTTGAATGGTTTCAAGTTGTTGATGCAACGATACTGTTTACACTTCTTATGATTATTACGCTTTCTGTAAAAGGTGTATATGTAGTAAACACATATGGTTCACTAGCAATCCTCTATGTGGCTGTTGCAACATATTTGACAGATACCGCTGCATATTTTAGTGGAATGCTTTTTGGTAAACACAAGTTAGCACCACGAATTTCTCCTAATAAGACTGTTGAAGGAGCAGTTGGTGGTTGGATTGTCTCTAGTGGTTTATCATTCCTTTATGCAATCTATGTCATTCCTAATCGCTTTCCAATTGAACTAGTCATAATTGCTAGTATATTGATGCCTGTTGTTGCTCAGCTAGGTGACTTAGCGTTTTCATCCTTTAAGCGCTATTTCAAAGTGAAAGATTTTGGTCATCTATTTCCAGAACATGGTGGCGTTCTTGATCGTATCGATAGTCTTCTATTTAACTTCATGTTTTTTTATACCTTGCTTGCGACGATGATCGTTTAGCAACTCGAAGGAGGATACATGTCAATCATTTACTTTATATTTGTCTTAGGTTTAATCGTTTTTGTCCATGAATTAGGACATCTTATTGTTGCTAAATCATTCAATGTATATTGCAAAGAATTCTCTCTTGGTTTTGGACCTGTAGTCTGGTCAAAACAAAAAAATGAAACTCAATATTCGATTCGTGCTATTCCACTTGGTGGTTTTGTAGCCATGGCAGGGGAGTCAGAGAGCATTGATGACACTATCCCATTTGAGAGAACAATTAAGGGCATTCATCCTTTTAAAAGAATTCTTGTAATGCTTGCAGGTATCGCATTTAACTTTATTTTAGCTTTCGTAATATTTACAGGACTAATTCTAAATCAAGGTGGTATTAATACTCCACCAGATGCGATTGTAGATCGTGTAGTAGAAGATTCTCCAGCACAAGCGGTTGGACTTCAAAAAGGGGATCGTATTGTAACTATCCTACTTCCAGACGGTACAGATTATGTGCCTAATGATTTTTATGATGTCATCAATATGACACAAATCATTGGTGATACAATGGTTTTTGGAATTGAGCGCAATGGTCAAATCATTTCAGTAGAAATTGTTCCTGAATATGATGCAGCTAATCAAAGATATTTCTTAGGGCTTTATGTACCGCCAGCAAACTTTAAACAAATCGCTTGGTATGAAGCACCGATTTATGGGTTTAATGCATTCATTAGTTCATTTGTTCAAGTTATTGCATCATTAAGTCTTCTTATTCGAGGAATAGGTTTAAACCAAGTAAGTGGACCAGTTGGAATATTTAACATTACTGCACAATCAGCCCAAGCTGGAGCAACGAGTTTGTTTGCTTTAATTGCCATTTTATCTGTAAATATTGCTGTTTTCAATTTATTACCACTTCCTATTCTTGATGGTGGTCGAGTCATACTAACCGTTATTGAGTGGATCATTCGTAGACCTCTTCCTGAAAAAATTGAACATAATTTAATGGGATTAAGTATGTTCTTAATGTTAGCGTTGTTTGTGCTTGTTACATTCCAAGATATATGGAGACTACTATTCTCATGAAATTAATCAAAACGTTTTTAGCTGGAATATTCATTGGTGTAGCGAATGTGATCCCGGGTGTTAGTGGGGGAACAATGGCGGTCGTATTTGGTGTTTATGAGATGATGGTAGAAGTTCTATCACTAAATTTTAAAAACATTAAGAAATACATATTTCCTTTGTTTATTCTATTTGTCGGTATTGTGGTTGGTATATTAGGTTTTGCGCAAGTTATGGGATTTCTATTAGAAAATTATAGAGATCTTACTTATACAGTATTCTTAGGAATCATTGTCGGTAGTTTTCCACTCATTGCAAAACTGAGTCATATACGTGAGAAGAATATAATCAATCTTTTAGGACTCGTGATTACTACAATACTTGTTACACTCATGATTATTTATCAAGATCGCTCACTCGGTGATATCGATGTGACAATTCTAACTCCAGCAAAAATCATTGGACTACTTTTTGCATCATCCTTATCAACGATCACCATGATTATTCCAGGTGTTAGTGGATCAATGCTGCTTGTGATGATTGGTTACTATTCAGCAATTTTTTCATTCATCATCAGAGGATTAGTGTTCCCGCATATTATTATTGTACTTATAGGTATGGTTGTAGGTTTAATTCTTGGATCTAAACTTATGGCTATGTTTTTAAAGAAACATTCAAAGTTCATATATCACGTCATATTAGGTTTAATTCTTGGGTCAAGTTGGTCAATTATTCCATCATTCTCCCAACCATTCATACAGCTCATTGCATTTGTTGTGTCAGCTGGATTTATCTATTTCTTAAACAAAAAATAGGGGGAGAACTATGAAGATATGTGTTTTAGGTGGTGCGGGCTATATTGGTTCACACACAGTACTTGAGTTATTAAAAGCAGGCCATGATGTATTTGTCATTGACAATTTATCAACAGGAAGTAAAGAGTTTTTATTTGATGAAGCACGATTTTATGAAGCAGATTGTACCAATGAGCAACAACTCCTTGATGTGTTTAGTCAAGAGTCACTAGAGAGTCCTATTGATGCAGTCATGCACTTTGCTGCTAAACTCATTGTCCCTGATAGTGTTAGCCAACCATTGTCTTATTACTATAATAATGTCTTTGGTGTTATCACTCTTATTCAAGCAATGATTACATCTAAAATAAATACACTTGTATTCTCATCCACTGCTGCGGTATATGGGGATCATCCTACTGGATTTTGCCAAGAAACTGATGTATGTCAGCCAATTAATCCTTATGGTAATAGCAAACTTGCTGCTGAAATGGTCATTCAAGATTGTGCTAAAGCCTATGGTTTAAAAACATGTATTTTCAGATATTTTAATGTTGCTGGAGCACATCCTTCACTACGCTTAGGATTAGACAAATCAACACTCACACATATTATCCCGATTACAGTCATGGCGGCTTTAAATCAAAGACCTCATGTCACTATATTTGGTGATGATTATCCTACTTCTGATGGCACATGTATTCGAGACTATATCCACGTTTCTGATTTAGCTTATGCTCATGTCTTAGGATTAGAATACACCATTAAAAACAATTCTAATGAAATCTTTAATTTAGGATCTTCACAAGGATATTCAGTAAAACAAGTTATTGATGAAGTTAAAAAAATTGCACCTTTAACAGTGCAAATGGGTCCACGTAGAGCTGGTGATCCTGCTAAACTTATTGCAAAATCATCGAAAGCAAATGAGTTATTAAATTGGAGTCCACAATATTCACTTCATGATATTGTATCCACAGATTATGAGTTTAGACTAAAGCGATTAAATGAAGAAGACAATCGCAACAAAGTGAGCGATTGAAGCCAAGTTAACAAAGATATGCCATACAACATGCGTGTATGGTTTATTTTTTTGTATGTAGAAGAATGCGCCAACAGTGTATAAGACACCTCCAAGAGCCATAAGACCTAGAAACAATAGATTTGATTGGCGGTAAAGATAAGGGAATATAAGTACTACAAGCCATCCCATAACCATATAGATTAATAAGGATAGGGCAGGAACAGATTTTCTTGAAAGTGATTTATATAATACACCGATGATTACCATGGTCCATTGTATTGCAAATATAACCCATCCAAGAGTTCCACCAATGATCGATAATGCGACTGGAGTATAACTTCCTGCAATGGCTACATAGATAAAAATGTGATCTAATATCTTAAATACAGCCTTATGTTTTGTGTCAGATGCCATACTGTGATATAGCGTTGACATTAAAAACATTAAGAATAAACTTATAATAAATGTACTCACACCAAAGGCGAGTTTTGCATCCTGATATAGATAAGCACGTATCGATGCATAGGGTAAAAATAACAACATCAACAAAGCCATTGAGCCATGGGTCAACGTGTTTCCAACTTCTTCTTTAACTGAATATGTTGTAAAAGGTATATTTTTCATGTTTGTATTATATCATTCTTCACAAGTGTTGTCCTTTCTAAAAGATATTTGATAAGAATTTTGTTATAATGTTTGCATGAAGAAAATCATTCTTGCCATTTTACTTATGCTCAATTTTCAGTCTGAATGGGTCGTTCAGGCTAGTTTAGAATGCACAGTTACAGAATATTCATTATCAAACATTACAGGACACAATCAATTTGAAGTCCTAGGTTGCTATGCATCGTTTGTTGATGCTCAAATTGCAATGAATGAAACAAAAGCAATTCATCCAAACCTCATCATAAGACATGAGACAAGTCCTAGCCCTTTAAAGATAATTTCTGCTTCACGTGCAGTTGTTACCTCTTATCCAGCAAGACTTCGTGATGGGACTGGAAATGCTTTACTTAGCTTTATTTATCGTAGTTCTGCACTTTCAACTTCATCAGATAGCACATACATGCCTGCATACTATGATTTAAGATATGTTGAAACGATTTCATATAATCCGAATCAAACACTTGTAAATGTTGATGCTAATGGAAATATTGAAGGATCTACTGGATATGATCCTACTACCATCGCATATACTCGAGATACATCGTATCACCAGCGTGGTGTAGTTCGAGTTGAGGTTTCAGGATTCAATGGCTTTATTAACATTGCATCTGTGGATATTATCCCTACGATTTATGTTGAAAACAATTGGACAATTTCATTAGGTGGTAATACCTATCTTGAAACACAGCTCAATAATCAAACTCAAGAAAAACCATACAGTATTCGACCTCGAGTTAATGAGTATCGAGTGAGTACTAATTCTAGTGGACAACGTGAAATATTCCATGAAAATTTCAGTTTTTTCTCAGGTAACTCACGTGGCACTTATACTTATGGTCCTGCACCAACATGGCTGCCTAATGGACGCTATTACAGTTATGATGGTATTCGTTTTTATAGTGATTTAGATTTAAAACTACCTGTACTTAATGGAAGTGAGACAGGTGAATATTATCAATATTTTTCTTACTTACCATTTAGATCTACTTCAAACTTAACAGGTGCTCAACTGGATACTTTCTTAGAAAAAGTTGCTTTTAGCACATTAAGTGGTGCACAAGGTAGTGCGATGTATCAAACAGGGCAGTTCTTTGTGGATGCCCAACATACATTAGGTATGAATGCAGTATTAGTCTATGCTATGGCTCTTCATGAATCAGGTCGTGGAACAAGTTGGTTAGCCAAAAATAAGAACAATCTATTTGGTTGGGGTGCAAAAGATGCTAACCCTACAGATGCCTATATGTTTTCGAGCATTGAATCTTCAATCTATGAACATACAGGTATCAACTTAAGAGGCTACATGAATCCTACAGATTGGCGTCATTTTGGACAAGTTCTTGGAAATAAAAACAACGGTTTCAATACGAAATACGCTTCAGATCCATATTGGGGACAAAAAATTGCAGGATGGGCATATCGCATTGATCGCTATTTTAATTTTGTTGATTATAACTATTTCCCAATAATTATGGTAAACGATACAACAACTACAACACTTCATAAACAAGCGAGTACAGGTTCCGTAATTCAAACGATACCTGCAAGAAACCAACAAAGAATGTTTATTGCATCACGAGTTGAAGGGGATTGGATACTAACACCAAGCTTGTTACCATTGGATAATAGTCGAAATACAATCTATCCTAATCAATCAGTTGGTGTTCAAGTTGCTTACCCATTCTCACATAACATGGCTTTTATACGTCCAAGTAATTATCGCGTGATTAATCACTCGATAGCGCGTGTTCCACATCTTTTTGATGCCTCTAAAGTAGATCTACCAAAACAGGCGATGATAAATTCAATAGTAATTGTTGAGAATATCATGACATTTAACGGAGTTATGACAATACCTTACCTTGGAGAAGATACTAAAGTTATACTTACTCCAAGACTAATATTATCTAAAGATGGTCAACAGCAAATCATTACCGCAGCAACTACAGTGGTTTCGAGTTCTAATCCATCACTTCATCAAAAGAACTTCGGATTTACAAGCTCATTTAGTATTCCTGATGTAACTCTTAAAGATGCCGTTGTAAGTATTGAGCTTCAATATCAATCTGCATATCTAAATCAAACAGTTATGCTACCTGTAAGCTTAAATTCATCTCAAAATTCTGTCTTAATGGGTACAAATCATCAAGTTACTTTTACACAAGTTAGTGATCAAATGAATATGAATATTGCACTTGTAACGATTGCACAAGGTGATATGAATCAAGATGGAAGACTATCCATAACAGATTTAGTACTGATGCATAGACTTATTCTTGAAATTGATCCATCAAGTCCATCATTAATCGCTTTAGGTGACATGAATCAAGACGGAAGACTTTCGGTCACTGATTTAGTTATCCTACACAGAACCCTACTGGGATTGGAATAAAACATGAAAAAAACATTAATTCTTATTGTCTTGTTCTTAAGTATAGTTGCTCCAATAAAAGTGAACGCAGCTGGCGCTGCAATCACAGGTAATACAAGCATTACTGCAGGGACAAGATTCTCATTAACATTTGCTGTTACAAGTACATCTAATTTAGTTGGGGTTGAATCAGTGATTGCATTCAACTCGAACCACTTTTCGATTGTCAGCACTACAAATTTGGGTAGTAGTAATACAACATATTTCAACACAGCAAATAGAAAATACACCGATTTTTGGACTAGTAGCCCAAAAAATGGAACGGTTTCTTTTTTAAGAGTTGAGTTTCAAGCTAGGGCGGCATTTACTGCAGGAACGCCAAGCACAATTTCTATGACGAATACATTTGTTACTCAAGGTACAACTGAATCGTCTGTTCCTAATCGCTCGGTCACAATCACCTCCGTTGCCCCAAAATCAACAGTTAATACTTTAAGCAGCATATCGATTAACGGATCAAATCTTTCAGGATTTAGTCCAACGACTACAAGTTACACACTACCTGAAACACAAGCAACTTCTATAACGATTAATGCAGTTCGTACTGACACTAAATCAACGCTAAGTGGTACAGGTACTTTTAATCTTAATTATGGAAATAACCGATTCACACTTAATGTACGATCAGAGAGTGGAAGTAATCGAACCTATACGATTAACGTATCTCGTCCAGATTTAAGAGGTGATGATACAACAATTAACAGTGTTTCTATTGGTGATATATCATTAGAATGGAATAAAGAGGATAGTACTCAAAATATACTACTAGTGCCTAATAGTGTTGCATTAGCAGAACTTTCTATTCTTCTCAATGAAAGTTCATCAAAGGTGACTTCACCGTTGTCTCAAGCGTTAATTGTTGGAGAAAATAGTGTTGAAATTGTTGTTCAATCAGAAAAGGGAAGTACACAGTCTTATCCACTTATGATTGTTCGAGCGGATGATCAAGGCAATTTTCCTTCTAAATATACGTCAACAGACATTGACAAAATTCTTCTTGACGAAATTCAATACGCTATCAACCAAGACATGGTTCGTCTTCCTTACAATGTTGAAGAAGCGATTCTTTCTTTAGTTCCAGTTTCAAGTTTGACCAAGGTCGTTATTGCTGAATATGGTCCATTTGTTTTTGGAGACAACAATATTTCTGTGACGCTTACCGCGTTTGATGGTACAGAAAGAACTGTAGTTATTAATTTTTATCGTGAGAATCAAATGAACCCTGTGACACTCACAGAACTATTAGAAAATATTGATGATTACCCAATTGATACTTTGTCATTCTTTTATGAAGGTCTTATAATTGAAGAAGAAATCCTGAATACACTTAATGTATCAAACAAATCATTTAGAGTGTTTGTTCAAACACCATCAGTACTTGGTTATTGGTTTCTTTCAAGTGAAGACTCAGCACTCTTAAAAGACATAAATTTCTATATTGAAGAAGACACTAGCACTGATTTTCAGAAAAAATTAGGGTTTATTGTCCAAACAAATATTGCATTTAAAGAATCGGTTTTTCCAAAACCAATTCCATTTTCATTCATTCAACTCGATAGTTTAGCTGCATATGAATCATTATATGGATATCAAATGACTGAAGATGGATTACAACTCATTGAGACATGGAATGTATTACCTTTAACAAGCACAATCGAAGTTGGTGGGCCTTTACATCTAGTCATAACACCAGCCCAATTTGATGAAAACGTTAGTGAATTAGATAGCCGTTACTTATTAGCACTAATTATTGGATTAGGTGTAGGATGGTTGCTCTTAATCATTAGTCTCTTTAGAAATATGAGTTTAAGAAAGAAATATTTGAAACTGAAAAAAGGAGGAATATAAGTGAATTCATCCATTATTGAGTCGCTTGCTTCTTCACTACAAGTTAAACAATCTCAAGTAGAGCAAACACTTTCATTACTTCAATCAGGCAACACTGTTGCCTTTATTGCGCGTTATCGTAAAGAAGCTACACAAGGCCTAGATGAAGAAATGATACAAAGTATTGCACTACGATACGACTACGAAGTTCAATTATTGAAGCGAAAAGAAGATGTTATTCGCTTAATTGATGAACAAGGACTTTTAAGTCCTGAACTAAGTGTTCGAATTATGGATTGTGAAAAGCTAAGCCAAGTAGAAGAAATATATAAGCCATATAAACTAAAGAAACTCACCAAATCAGCACTAGCAATTGCTGCAGGAATTCAACCGTTAGCAAATCTTTTAAAAGCTGCAGGGTCAAATGCTTCAATTGAAGAGCTATGTACACCTTTTGTTAAAGGTGAGGTAACATCTACAACTCAAGCCTATAGTATGGCTTGCGATATCTTAGTTGATGAACTTATTCATCAACCACAATGGAGACTTGCTTTAACAAAAGATATCGAGCGTAAAGGACTATTTATTAGTCAACTTAAAAAAGATGGTGCAGATCCTGAAAAGACGTATCTTATGTATCATCAGTTTAGACAGCGCTTAACATCGATGCAACCTTATCAAATCATGGCTATTAATCGTGGTGAAGATATGAAGATTCTTAGTGTCTCTATTGATTATGATGTCGAGGTATTTTATGATCAAACTAAAGTTAAGTATATTAGTTTCGCACACCCAACACTTCAAAAAGATTGTGTAGCATTGTGTAAGGATGCGATGAAGAAGACACTCTATCCAAGTATTGTCCGCTCAATTCGTAGTGATTTAACTTCAGTTGCTCAAGAACATTCAGTGAGTGTGTTTGCGAATAATGTTGAACAACTTCTATTGGTGCCACCACTTAAAGGTAAAACAATTCTTGGGTGGGATCCTGCATATCGTACAGGATGTAAACTTGCTATTATCGATGAGCATGGTGATTGTTTACATGTAGACACTATTTATCCCTTTGATCCTAAGAATGATATCGTAGGATCAACAAAAACCGTAGAGAACTTAGTTAAGAAGTTTAATGTCTCTATTATTGCGTGTGGAAATGGTACTGCATCTCGTGAATCTGAGCAATTCATTAGTGAATTCATTAAAAATCATGCCGATATGGCGTTAAGTTATGCAATTGTTTCAGAGGCAGGAGCTTCTGTATACTCTGCAAGTCCACTTGCTAAAGAAGAATTCCCACATCTTGATGTTAGTTTAAGATCAGCAATATCTATTGCAAGAAGACTTCATGATCCGCTATCGGAACTCATAAAGATTGATCCAAGAAGTGTGGGAGTAGGCCAATACCAACATGATTGTCCACCTCAACAACTCAAAGAAAAAGTAGATTTTGTTGTGAATAAAGTTGTAAACAAAGTAGGGGTTGACGTAAATACTGCGTCAATACATCTTATTAGTAATATTTCAGGTCTAAGTAAACCTTTAGCAAAAAACATTGTTTCAAAACGTTTAGAACTTAAAGGGTTTAAACATAGAAATGAGTTGAAAGATGTTAAAGGATTAGGCCCAAAAACATTTGAACAAGCTATAGGATTTTTAAGAATTCTAGATGGACAAGAACCTCTTGACGCTACATTTATTCATCCTGAGTCATATCAAATTGCTCGCAAACTCAAAGACTCTTTCCCAGATCTTAATCCTTCACAAGTAGATTTACAAAAACTGTCTACATCACTCAATGCAGATATGTATACATTGGTTGATATATTAGAAAACTTAAGAGCACCTGGTAGGGATTATCGTGAAAAGTTTAAAGGTGTTTCGCTTCGACAGGATATTCTGAAGTTTGAAGATGTTAAACTTCATGATATGTTTGAAGGAACTGTTAGAAATGTTGTTGATTTTGGAGCATTTGTAGATATTGGGTTGAAAAATGATGGCTTAATTCATAAGTCACAAATGAATAGTGATTCAAATGAATCAGTTTACTCAATTTTAAAGGTTAATGACGCAGTATTAGTAGAAATTATTGGTATCGATGTAGATCGCCAAAAACTTCAACTTAAATTAGTTAAAAAAGTGATGCTTGGCGCATAGTTGACTCAACCACAAGATCTTGATTTCTTAAGAAATCAAGATTTTTTATTGGATGATTTAAATACTCAATTGCCTCTTCTTTATTAAGAACCATCGGTTGGCGATGGTGTATCCAAGCTACGGATGGTTGTGATTCATGGGTTATAAGTGCAACTCTATCTTGATGTTCATTATATATTGCAGCAATGTAAAGGGGTTCATGGTTTTTATTTACGATTTTTTGTTTGATTCTACTTTGATCCCATTCATAATAACCAGATGCTAAAACAATACATCTTTGATTATCATAGGCACTGCTAAATAGACGTGAGTTTTGAATATTTTCTAGTCGAGCAAATAATATAAGTTGCTGTGATGAAGTATGAAGCCATCCCCAACGAGCATGTGTTATTTCTTTAGAATCTATATTTTGAGTAACTATTAATTCATCACTTGGTCTAAAAAGTGTTTGTAGTTGTTCAATGTCATAGGCGATCATAAGGTCTTCTTGAATAAATATTTGTCCACACATAGCCTAGTTCTCCTTTTTTTCAATAAACCAACGAGTATCCTCTAAATATAAGTATCGGATATGTCCGCTAATATGGCAAGTATATCGAATACCAGCCCCTCCAGATTTTAGTGAAGCAGCATTTATAATTTGAGTGATTTTATCAACACTGTACGTTAATCCATTATCTGCAATCACACTAAGGGGCGTTATTTTTCCTTCTTTATTAAATATTGCAATGACTTGAATATAATGTTTATGCTGCATCAAATAGACTCCTTAAAGTAAGCAAATGGGAAAATAACATGATCATCCTTAGGGTTAAAGTCACTTAAAGAAAGATTAGAAAGAGAAATCCCTCGCTTAACACTCTCATAACCAAAGCGTGATCGAATTGCATCAACAGTTTGATCAATATTTCGAGATCGAAGATGGTTTTCTATGGAAGTAAACATCGAGATTTGCCATGCTACTTCACTGGATACTAATTGCTCTGCCCGCACGCCAATACTACGGTATTTTTTAGAGACATCGTAGTTCTCTTTAAACAAAAGCATGGCGAAGTATATTAAATCATCAGTGACGTCTGTTGGAACTTCACAACTCATTTGCCGAGTAAAGCTATTAAGACTTTCGTCTCGCATCGTAATACTAATGGTACGACAAGCAAGATTTTGCTGCTTCAAACGGGAAGCAACGCTTTCACAAAGTACTGTAGCGACTATTTTAATATCATTGAGCGAACATAAATCTACCTGGGATGTAGTTGAATTACCAATTGATTTAACAAGACTATGATGTGAAAAATGCTTAACTTCACTTGCCTCTAATCCATTTGAGAAGCGATGAAGAACATAACCCCATTTCCCAAAATGGGAAGTGAGAAAGGCTAGAGGAGTATGCGCAAGATCTCCAATGGTTTTAATACCATAACGATGAAGTTTAAGTTTTGTAGCTCTTCCAACATAAAGTAAATCTTCTACAGGTAATGGGTAGACAATGTTTTCAATATTAGAATCATCTAAAACAGTAATTGCATCGGGTTTCTTATAATCCGAACCTAATTTAGAATATATCTTATTGTTGCTCACTCCAATGGATACTGTTAGTCCACATTCACTTTTAATTTCATCGCTAATCCTTTGTGCGATAGTATATCCACTACCATATAATCTTTTACATGATGTAACATCTAACCATGCTTCATCAATCCCAAAGGGTTCAATTTTATCGGTATATCGTTTATAAATATCCATCACTTTCTTTGAAAACTTCATATAAAGCGAAAAGCGTGCAGGAAGAATTAAAAGAGTTGGACACTTTTGTTTTGCTTGCCAAAGAGGTTCGCCTGTTTGAATACCATATTTTTTAGCTAACGGATTTTTGGCCAAAATAATACCATGTCGCTTATCTTTATCTCCACCTACTGCCATAGGAACATATCGTGTATAAGGTTGATGTAATTCTTCAACAGCAGCATAGAAATGATTTAAGTCACAATGTAGAATAATTGCATGGTTCATATGATTACCTCCTTGATAATATAAGTTTACTTGAATTAAATTCAAGTTTCAATAGAAAAACTTGAAAATTATTCAAGTTCTGTTACAATAATCATAAGAGGTAAACTATGTCACTTGGCCATCGATTAAGACAATATCGCAAAGTAAAAAACATGTCTCAAGAAGAGCTTGCAGATTATTTAGGCTACAAATCATTTACAACGATTCAAAAATGGGAAAAGGATCAAGCTGTTCCTCCTATTCATATTTTAGAAAGATTATCACGTCTTTTTGAGATAAGTATTGGTGATTTATTAGCAGAGGCTAATAATCGGCGCAAAGTACCTATTGTAGGTGTTGTTGCGGGAGGGTTACCTATTACCGCAATAGAAAATTGGATAGGGGAATATGAAGTTGATTTACCCGACCTACATAATGATTATTTCTATCTAAGAGTTGTTGGCGACTCGATGATTAATGCTCGTATTTTCCCAGGAGATGACTTGTTTGTTAGGAAACAAAGCAGCGTAAATAATGGTGATATTGGAGTCGTTTTGATTGATCAAGAAGCTACAGTAAAAAGAATTTTGTTTAGAGGTAATAACATTATTCTTAAACCTGAAAATGAGAAATATGAACCTATGATTTTTACTCCTCAAGATATTGAGTCAAAGAAACTTCAAATCTTAGGTAAGGTATTACACAATCGCATTAATTTTTAATTATGAAAGGAATTTGATTAACAATGATTGCATGGATAAATGACATTAATAAAATGACAGAGGTATGGTTTACTCAGGGGATAGTTTCATTTCTTATTTCTACATTTGTTACGTTGGTTTTAATGAGCATTGTGATTAAACTTAAAAACAGATATTTCAGACGACAAACCCTAAATAAAAAGATTGATCCAACAATGGCTAGATTTTTAACACGTTTGATTAGTACGTTGATTTATTCGTTTTCTATCTTTGTAATTATTTCTCAGATTAAACCGTTATCACAGATTTCGGTTTCACTATTAGCTGGTAGTGGAGTAGCGGTCTTAGTAATTGGCTTTGCAGCCCAAGAAGCTTTTTCAAATATTATCGCAGGAATTTTCTTGTCATTATTTAGACCATTCTCAGTAGACGAACTTATCAATATCCCGTCAATTAATGTTATGGGCCGCATTGAAGATATTACACTAAGACATACTGTTATTCGCACTTTTGAGAATAATCGTGTTATTGTGCCTAATAATGTGATTAACTCTTCAGTGATTGAAAATCGAGACATTATTGACAATAAGATTTGCAATTTCTTTATTGTAGGCATTTCATATGACAGCGACATTGATGTTGCGAAGAGAATCATGATAGAAGAAGCCACAAATCATCCACACCTTATCGACACTCGCTCAGTAACTGATATTGAAAACAATGTCCCACTTGTTAATGTTGTAGTATCAAATCTAAACACTTCAAGTGTTGATTTACGAATGGCCATTTGGGCAAAAAACGCTACAGAGAGTTTTAAAATGATGGCAGATTTAAGAGAAAGCATTAAGAAGCAATTTGATCGAAATATGATTGACATAGCTTTCCCACATCAAACCGTAATAATTAAAAATAAAGAATTGTAATATTGTATAATGTTTGTATATGAATTTGGGGTATAATAAAGAGCGTTAAGTGGAGGTTTCAATGTTTTTAAAGAAAATTGAAATACAGGGTTTTAAATCCTTTGCGGATAAAAAAATCATTACCTTTGATAGTAATATCACAGGTGTTGTAGGACCCAATGGATGTGGTAAAAGTAATATCGCTGAAGCAATTCGATGGGTTTTAGGCGAGCAATCCACTAAATCATTACGTTCGGAAACAATGACGGATGTTATTTTTAATGGAAGTGCTAAAAGAAAAATGGTAAATCTTGCAGCTGTAACATTAACCTTTGATAATTCAAGAAGGTCACTACCCATCGATTATGATGAAGTGAGTGTTTCACGAAGATATCATCGGAATTCATCAGTTGGTGAGTATTTAATCAATAATGCCCCCGTAAGGCTAAAGGACGTCCTTGATTTAATCGCCGATAGTGGCATTGGCAAGGATTCTTTAAGTATGATTTCTCAAGGGAATATTAGTTCATTTGCAGAATCAAAACCAATTGATCGCAGAAGTATCTTTGAAGAAGCGGCAGGTGTTGCAAAATACAAGAAGAGAAAAAATGAATCATTATCAAAATTGTCACGTACTCAAGAGAATATAAGTCGTGTTAATGACATTGTCTTAGAACTTGAAAAACAAGTTAATCCACTAAGACGAGCAGCAAAAAAGGCGCAAATATATCTAGAAAAGAAGACTCGATTAGAAACAATAGAGATTAGTGTTTTAGTTAAACAAGTTCAAAAACTAAGATCGGATATTGAAACATTTGAACAGGAATTATTTGATCTATCGACTCAAACTACTTTGAAGACAACTCAAGTCAATATTGAGGAAAATCATATTCAAAACGTTAAGTCACAAATTAATCTAATTGACAAAGAAATGGCTCAATTACAAGATCAATTGATGAAAGTTATTCATGAAATTCAAACCTTGGAAACCAGAAAAATTGAACTTGATGAAAAACGCAAATATATCTTTGAAACGGGAAGTGATGAAGAGAAGCTTGAGCAAATTCAATTATTACTCAATGATTCAAAACTAGAATATGAAGACCGAGTCTCTCGTAAAGAGCAAATCATGTCTGAAATACAAGAAACGTCTTTACTTATTCAAGATCTAAATCGTAATTGGGTTGATCTGCAAGCTAATTCTGAGTTAATCAAGAGTAGATTAAGCCGCTTGGAAAACAAGGAAGTAATTTTGCAAAACACGATTGATAAACCGTTTATTGGTTCAGTGGGTGTTAATGCAGTTATTTCTGCAAAACATAGCCTCAATGGGATTGTAGATATTGTTAGTTCATGTCTTGACGTTAAACAAGGTTATGAAATTGCAATTAGCACGGCTTTAGGTGCAGCAAGCAATCATGTTGTTACTAAAGATGATGAATCAGCAAAAAACGCCATTAGATTTTTGAAGCGAAATGAATCAGGCCGAGCAACTTTTATTCCTTTAAATGTTCTTAAGCGATATTCTGTTCACCAAGATCAAATGATTATTGCGAAGTCTACACCGGGTTATTTAGGTGTAGCATCTGACTTTGTTGTTGATCTAGTTGCAGATGGATTACTTAGTGAATCTTTTTTAGGCAATACGTTTGTTGTGGATACATTAGACCATGCAAACCATTTGGCAAAACTGCTTCAACAAAATGTAAAAATTGTTACACTTGATGGAGATATCATTCATCGAGGTGGTAGTATGACGGGCGGTAAAAACCGTGATCATCATAACCAAATAGAAGCTAAACACGAAATCACAGTGGTTAGAGAAAATATTACTACTCTAAAAGATGAATTTTCAAAGGTCACTAAAGAATTAAGTGATCATCAATTAAAACGTCAAAAACTGGAAGAAACATTATTAAATCTTCGTCTGTCGAATGCACAAATTGAGCCTGTTATTGAAGCAAAACGTGCGAAATATGAGCGTCTACTCAATGAGTATGATCAACTAAGTCAAAGTGATTCCACTAACACTGAATCGTTTGAAGAATCACTAATCACCAATCTAAATCAACAGTATTCATTGAAAGATGAAGTTCGCCAAGCAATTGAATCAAAAAGAGAACTCAAAATCAAGTTAACATTCGAACTTGAAAGAAAAGATAAACATGTTTTATCTTTAAGAAAAGAATATGTTGAAATTAGTGCTCAAGAAAGAAAAGTAGAAATTGAACTAGCAAGAATGAAAACAATGCTAGACAATACACTCAATCGACTCTCAAGTGACTATACAATGACCTATGATTATGCATCAACACTTCCTATGATTGAAGATCTAGTGAATGCGCAAGAAGAAGTTTCAAGACTGCGAACAGAAATCCAATCACTAGGTAACATCAACATGGATGCTCCTGCTGAATTTGAAGCTGTCAATGAGCGTTACGAGTTCTTAAATGAACAACTAAGCGAATTGAATCGAGCAAAAAAACAACTTGAAGATTTAATACATGAAATGGATCAAATTATGATTGAGCGTTTCTCACAAACGTTTAATTCAATTAATGAATATTTACCTGGTGTATTTGCTTCCTTATTTGGTGGTGGAAAAGCCAAGTTAGTCTTGGAAGATCCTGATGATCTACTCAACACAGGAATAGACATTGATGTTGCGCCTCCGGGTAAAACAATCCAGAATATCCGCTTATTCTCTGGAGGAGAAAAAAGTCTAATTGCAATCTCTGTGTTATTTTCAATTCTTAAAGCGCGACATGTACCAATGTGCGTCTTTGATGAAGTAGAAGCAGCACTCGATCAAGCAAACGTAGAACGCTTTGCTAAATATCTTAAGAACTTTGCCCAAGATACTCAGTTCATAGTTATTACGCATCGACCAGGAACAATGGCTATGTGTGACAATCTATATGGTGTAACTATGCCAGAAGATGGTGTTAGTGATATGTTACAAGTAAGACTGTTAGATGCAGTATCACTAGCTGAGCCAGTTGGAGGTCAACATGGGATTACTTGATAAATTAAAAGCAACGTTCTCGCTAAATAAAGACAAAAACGAATATATTGAAGGACTTAAAAAAAGTAGGGACTATTTAGACACTCAGTTTTCTGATTTGTTTTCATCCTCAAAAGAGATGGATGATGAATGGTTTGATGATATATTATTTGCACTTGTTTCATCTGATGTGAGTATTGATACTGCTGGGAAAATCATAGATTTATTTAAGAAATCTTTAAAAGATTCAAAGACTAGTGATATTAAACTTGCAAAAGATATACTCGTTCAAACAATGATAGACTTTTATGGGGATACACCCATTGATGTAATGATGGCGTTAGATGGACCAACGGTTATTCTTGTTGTTGGAGTTAATGGCGTTGGTAAGACTACAACGATTGCAAAACTTTCAAAAAAATACAAATCTGAAGGATTAAATGTTGGTTTGGTTGCTGCGGATACATTTAGAGCAGGTGCAATTGATCAACTAAAACTTTGGGCTCAGAAAATTGATGTTAAATGCTATTTTGGGACATACCAACAAGACCCAAGTTCAGTTTTAGTTGATGCATTACGTCAATCAAAAATCGACAATATTGATATCTTGTTATGTGATACCGCAGGTCGATTAACCAATAAAGCAAACTTAATGAATGAACTTGCTAAAATGTTTAGAGTGATGGATCGTGAGATTTCTGGTGCTCCACACGCGATATGGTTAGTTCTTGATGCAACCATTGGACAAAATGGAATTAATCAAGCCAAACAGTTTATTGAGGCCACTGAAGTTGGTGGAATTATTCTCACTAAACTAGATGGCAGTAGTAAAGGGGGAGTCGTCCTCTCAATCAAAGATCAACTTAATGTAAAAGTACTTTTTGTGGGTCTTGGAGAGAAGGAAGATGACCTAAAACCATTCAATCCTGAAAGTTATTTCCTAAGTTTATTTGGTGATCGCTATGATTGAAAAGCCGGAAGTTATCAACTTATATCTTGACTGGTATGAGTCATTGCTCACTAAAAAGCAGTTAGAGATTATGATATACTATTATCAAGAAGACCTTTCTTATCGTGAAATCGCAGAGTTACTTGAGATATCACATTCTGCTGTTTATGACACAGTTCAAAAAGCTACTAAGCGACTTGTAGACTATGAAAAAGAACTCAAAGCAGTTTCAACAGAGAGAAAACTTCAAAAATTAATCGCCTCACTTAAAGAACTAAACAAAGAGGAGATTAATAGAATTATTAACACCATTATGAAAGAGGAAAATCATGACTAAAATTATTTCAGTAAACGCAGGAAGTTCATCACTAAAATTCCAATTATTTAATATGCCATCCGAAGAAGTTGTATGTTCTGGTATATTTGAGCGTATCGGATTAGAAGATGGAATATTTCAAATTAAAGTAGATGGAAAAAAGGATGTTGTTAAGCAACCTTTCCCTACACATTCAGAGGCAGTTGATATGCTTCTGAAAGTACTTGTTGATAAAAATATCGTGTCTTCTCTTGATGAGATTTCAGCTGTAGGACACCGCGTTGTTCATGGAGGAGAGTATTACAATCACTCAGTTCTTTTGACTCCTGAAGTAGAAGCGAAAGTTGATGAGTTATCTGATCTTGCGCCATTACACAACCCAGCAAATTTGATTGGCTATCGCTCCTTTGCAAAAGCATTACCACATGCAACTCATGCAGCAATTTTTGATACTGCATTTCATCAAACAATGACAAAAGATGTGTTTCTATATCCAATCCCTATGGAATACTATAAAACATATAAAGTACGTAAATATGGTTTTCATGGTACTTCACATTACTATGTATCAAAACGCGTTGCAGAACTCATGGGCAAAGCACTAAGCACTTTAAATATTATTACTTGTCACTTGGGTAATGGTGCATCAATCTGTGCTATCGCCAATGGGAAAAGTGTTAATACATCGATGGGCTTTACACCACTTGCTGGTATTATGATGGGAACTCGCTCAGGCGATATTGACCCTGCAATTCTTACATTCCTAATGGATAAGACAAACAAGTCCGCAAAAGAAGTCATCGACATTCTTAATAAAAAATCAGGTATGTTAGGCGTTTCTGAGTTTTCTTCTGATGCTCGTGATATTGAAAAAGCTTTCTTAGAAGGGGAGCCTACCGCAATTCTAACTCGTGAAATGTATGCAAATCGTATTGCACATACCATTGGTAGTTATTTTGTTCAAATGGGAGGTGTTGATGCCATCGTGTTTACTGGCGGTGTTGGAGAAAATGACTTCGGTGTTCGTCATGACGTCACAGCTAAAGTATCGAAGGCATTAGGTATCGAATTTGATACTGAACTCAATAATCGTGTTCGTGGATCAGAAACACTTTTATCAAAACCAAATTCAAAAGTACAAATCTGGTTAGTTCCAACAAATGAAGAACTAGTTATTGCCCAGGATACTTTCAATCTTATTAATGAATAAGTTTGCAGAGCAATTTTTATCCATTGTTAAGGACTATGAGACAATTATTGTGTTTCGTCATATTAATCCTGATAATGACGCCCTAGGTTCACAGTGGGCAACTGTGAGCTTTTTGCGTTTATTGTTTCCTAAGAAAATAGTACTAGGTGCAGGATTACATCAAATAGTGAAAGGTGTAGATTACCCAGCTTCTGATGAAATCGCTGATTATCAATTTAAAGGATCACTTGGTATTATTTGTGATACCGCAAATCATGAAAGAGTGGATGATCAACGATTTAATCAATGTGATTATGTGATTCGAATTGATCATCATCCAATTCATGATTTATTTGGTGATTTACTTTTAGTCAATGAGCAAGCTTCATCAACGTGTGAAATCCTAGCGCTTATGTTTCGATATATCTACATCGATCCACTTCCAAAGCAAATTGCAACTTATCTTACTGCGGGAATATTGAGCGACACGATTATGTTTTCAATCCCAAGTGTTTCATCTAAAACGTTTCTCGCTGCATCTTATTTAACGCAATCCGATATTCGTTTATCAGATATTCATGCTGAGCTTTATCACTATAGTGAAGATGAGTTTATATTTATCAATGCGCTTCGCTCAAAAATTCAAAGATCATCATGTGGAATGGCTTATGTCATTGTAAATCGATCAATGCTTGAAGAGCATAATATGCATCCCAATAAGGCAAAAGAATACATTTTCGCTTTATCACAAGTAAAAGAATTTAAAGTTTGGGCAATATTCATTGAAATCGACGTAGAAGGGAAGTCCCTTTATAACGGAAGCCTACGTTCACAATCAATTGTAGTAAATGATATTGCTAATCGATATAACGGCGGGGGTCATCCACTTGCCGCGGCAGTGAAACATTTATCTTATTTTCAAGTCAATGAACTTATTGAAGAATGTTGCATTAAAATCGCAAATGAGGAGAAATAATGAGAAAAAAACGAAATAATACTCAAAATGATTTGGTTAATATGTTTAAAACAACGGTTGTCGTTCTTGTTTTATTCTTTATCGTGGATTATGTATTATTACCAGCATGGAACTTTAGAAATCCATTCTTCGTTATCTTAATTGCAATCGCACTTACAGTATGGACAGTAATTTATCAGTTCATTAGCAGAAAATTAGTCTCATGGTCTAAGTATTCATACTCAGGTTCCATTCTGCTTGTGGTGCTAACGATTGTTTTAGGTTTTCTAAGTTCTGAAATGCTAAATGCTTCAAGATATCAAAAGCAAATTAACATAACGAGTACAACATCGTTTGATTCAAGCTTTGAATCCATCGCTTTATCAAAAATTCCAGTTGTTGATAAGCAAACTGCAATTAAGTTGGGTGAAAAGCAAATTGGGACAATCCAATCATTAGGGTCTCAATATGATGTTAATCCAAAATATACGATCATTTCTCAAAATGATTCTTTATATCGTGTTGCTAACTTAGAATATCGTGATTTCATTAAATGGTTAAATAACCGCTCAGAAGGAATTACTTCATTTGTTAAAGTGAACGTATCTAACCCTTCAGATGTTGTACTTGTAAACCTTAATGATGGAATGAAAATTCTACCAAATGCTTTGTTTAATGATAATTTACTACGTTTTGTAAGATTTAATCATCGTGATAAAATTCTAGGTTCTTATGCATTTGAAGTCGATGATCAAAACTATCCATACTTTGTCGTATCCGTTCTTGAACCAGAAATTGGTTTCTTTGGTGGACTAAGTGCTCAAGGAGCCATTATCGTTGACCCAATCAATAAAACATCTGCTTACTATGATATTGCAGATCTACCTTCATGGGTAGACAATGTTCAACCAACAGATATCGCTTGGTCTCAAATAGACAATTGGGGTTACTATATTAATGGATTCTTCAATACTCTATTTGCTCAAAAAGATATGATTCAAACAACCGATGGCTATAACTATGTATTACTTGATGATCAAGTTCATGTATACAGTGGACTCACATCAGTGGGAGCAGATCGCTCAATTGTTGGATTCTCACTCATTAACTTACGTACCAAAGATGCTCGCTTTTACCAATTAGGAGGAGCCGATGAATATGCAGCCATGAGTTCTGCTCAAGGTCAAGTTCAACACTTAGGATACGTCGCAACATTTCCTGTATTGATTAATGTTGAAGGTATACCAACATACTTTATTGCTTTAAAAGACCGTGAAGAACTTGTTAAAATGTATGCTATGGTCGCAGTAACGAACTACGATGCTGTTGGAGTAGGAGAAAGTGTTTCACTTTCGTACCAGACGTACGTACAACGCTTAAAATCACTCAATATGGTGGATGTCATTATACAACCTACCAATCAAAAAGACATCACTATCCTCAATAAAGAGCTTGTAGTCATGGATGGAAATTCCTATGTCATCTTTAGAGATGAAGCAGGGTTTATTTACTCCTTCAAGCTAAGTTTAAATCTTAATGCCTTATTTTTAGAGGAATCAACTCAAATCAAGATTACCTTTAATGATCCAATCGATAACGTTTTTGAAGTCATTGCCTTTGAAGTAATCACGGAGTAACATGCTTAATCTTTTAACTCGAAGCACATATTCAATGATGAACTCATCATTAACCATTAATGATGTTGTTTCTCATGCGAAAAAGCAAAATCTAACTCATGTGTCTCTTGTTGAAGAAAAAAGGTTATACTCAACACCGTTGTTTATCAAGGAGTGTAAAGCGAATAATCTTATCCCTATTATTGGATTAACATTAAACTTTAAGATTGATGATCAAATATTAAAGATATCTTTTATTGCTAAAAACGCTTTTGGTTATGAAGCGATATCAAAACTTTCAACTCTATCTTCTCAAACGCAAGATCTTCTCGATCTTGCCTCTTTTAGTTTCACTCAAGATCTCTTCATTTTTGTGCATATTGATAACTCATGGATTGAAGATGATTTCATTCACATGAATGTTGAATCGATGGCAGAGCATCTCACACAAATCAAAAATTGTCTTCCTCAGTTTAGTATTCTACTTACACATTATCATATTGAGTTTTGGAGAATCAGAAATGAATGGATGCTAGAATCATTTAAAAGTAACTATAGTTTTATCCCATCCCTTCAGATTGCTTACGAATCTAATGAAGATCATATTGTCTTAAGTACACTTCGAGCAATCCATAATGGGCGCAAAGTTGATGAGCCACTTAATATTTCAAGTGGAGAAACGTATCAAAGAAATTCTGAGGAACTTCTTAATATGTTTCCTAAATCATTACATCATCAAATCTTTAAAGTCATTGAGTCTATTGAACCGTTTGAACTCAGTGAGAAAACATCTCTACCAACACCGCAATTACCCCTCAAAGTCTCTTCAGATCAGTACTTAATTTCATTATGTCATAAAGGTTTAGAGAAACGTAGTCAAGGTCGCATTGAACCGAATTATCAAAATCGACTTAACTATGAACTTGATATGATTGTTAGAATGGGATTTGAAAATTACTTTCTACTTATTTGGGACATTATTCGCTTTGCTAGAAATGCCGATATCCCGGTTGGTCCAGGACGAGGAAGTGCTGCGGGATCTCTTGTATCTTATTGCTTAGGCATAACTCATGTTGATCCTATTGAGTATGGACTATTGTTTGAGCGCTTTTTAAATCCTGAGCGCATTAGTATGCCAGATATTGATATTGACTTTGCTGATACCCGACGTGATGAAATCATTGAGTATGTTTATCAAACTTATGGTGAAGAACATGTTGCTCAGATTGTAACATTTGGAACATTTGGACCTAAAATGGCTCTTCGTGATGTTGCGAAAGCTTTTGATATTGACTTAAGAGAAATTGAAACATGGTCAAAGCTTATACCAAGTGAACTTAAAATGACACTTAGTAAAGCACTCGCTCAGTCTAAGAAAATGAAAGAGCTTTATGACTTTCAGCCACGTTTTAAGCGTGTTTTTGACGTTGCACAACGTATTGAAGGATTACCACGACATATCTCTAAACATGCAGCAGGGGTTGTTATGTCACGTGTACCACTTTCTCAAGTATTACCCCTTGTCAAAGTGGATGATGGAATGTTGTCGACTCAGTTTTCAATGGAATATTTAGAATCACTAGGTTTAATTAAGATGGATTTCTTAGGACTTAAAAACTTAACCATTATTCAAGATACACTTAAACTGATAGATTCTCCAATCAACTTGTATACTATTCCAAGAGATGATCAAAAAACAATGCAATTGATTGCTAAAGGGGATACAACCGGGGTATTTCAGTTAGAATCTGATGGTATGACAAATCTGATTGTGAAGATGAAACCGAAAGTATTTGATGATATTGTCGCAACCATTGCACTATATCGACCAGGTCCAATGGAAAACATACCTATGTATCTTAAAGCTCGTCAAAGTGAAACAGATTTAAGTCATATGCCTGAACTTATTCATGATATTGTTAGACCAACTCATGGTATTCTTATTTACCAAGAGCAAATCCTACAAACTGTGCAAATACTTGCTAACTTCTCCCTTGGTAAAGCCGATATTCTTAGAAAAGCCATGGGGAAAAAGAATGAAGTTATATTAAATCAACTAAAAGATGATTTCATTGCTGGATGTTTAAGTAATAAACTTAGTATAAGCGTTGCTCATCAAATGTTTGATCTTATTCTAAGATTCGCTAACTATGGATTTAATAAGTCTCACTCAGTAGCATATGGATTAATATCCTATCAAATGGCTTATTTAAAAGCACATTATCCACTTCAGTTCTATACCGCGCTTCTTAATGGAGTTCTTGGTTCAGAAACAAAAACACTAGAATACTTGCAAAAGATTAAACAAGCAGGGTACACCTTGTATCCTGTCTCACTCAATGAATCATCACACGTCTATACTATCAATCAACATGGAGTTAGATTACCTTTAAGTATTATTAAAGGATTAGGACATGTGAGCATTACTAGCATTCTTAATGAGCGTCAGTCACGAGGATCATTCAAAGACTACTATGATGCGATAGCTCGCTTAAATTTGATCAAAATAGGACCAAAAATGATTGAGAGTTTAATCTATTCTGGGGCTTTTGATGAATTTGATGATAATCGAGCCAATGCACTTGCTTCCCTTGATGACGCATTAAACTATGCTAATCTTATAAAAATTGAAGTGAATGGACAACTTAACTTAGATCCAAACATCTTAAGTCGACCTCGCTATCTTGAAGTGGCTTATGATGCACCATTCTTCTTAGAGAAGGAGAGACAATGTCTTGGATTCTATGTGTCTCAACATCCAATTATTCAAGTTAAGCAAAAACACAATCTTCTTAATCAGTTAAGTGATAGTTCAGAATACTATCGAGGTGTTGTAATGATTGAGTCATTACGTGTCATCAAGACAAAACGTGGTGAAACCATGGCCTTTGTAAGTATACAAGATGAAGTTATGAAGAAGGATGCAATCTTATGGCCACCACAATATCAGGAATATTCGTGGATAAAAGAGAAAATAATGGTCATAATTGAAGGTCAAGTTGATTTAAAAGGTAGTTTTATCATAAAATTGATACAAGAAATAAAATGAGGGATAATATGGCAAAAATTCTAATCGTTGATGATGAAGTTAACATTCGTGAGGTCATCGTAGAATACATTAGAGAATTTGGATTTATGGCCGATACTGCAAGCAATGGAGAAGAGGCCATTGAAAAAGTTCGGCAATCATCGTATGACCTAATTATCATGGATTTAATGATGCCTGTGCTTGATGGATTTAGTGCTACTAAAGCTATTAAAGCAATCACCAATGTACCTGTCATTATTTTGTCTGCTCGCTTTGAAGAAGCTGATAAGCTGTATTGCTTCGAGTTAGGTGTTGATGATTATATTGTGAAGCCTTTTTCATTCAAAGAGCTTGTAGCAAGAATGAAGAGTGTTCTCAATCGTCATTCGGTTAATGTGAATAAGATTGAAACTATTGGAACTCTAGTCATTGATTTTGATGGTAAAACAATCACGATTGATCATGAACGTGTGGTGGTCACACCTAAAGAGTTCGAACTGCTTGTTTATTTACTTCAACATAAAAATCAAGCCGTATCTCGTGAAGTTTTACTCGAAAAAGTATGGGACTATCATTTCATAGGAGGTGTTAGAACTGTAGACACACATGTTAAGATGCTTCGTAAAAATCTTAGACAATATCGCGATTTAGTCGTTACTGTAAGGGGAACAGGTTATAAATTTGAATACTAAGCAAAGAGGACTACTTGTAACTATTTGGCAATCGCTAATGCTATTAACGATTGCTATTTTAGTCATGCTTTGGGTACTTCAAATTGTTTTTCTTACACCATACTATCGAAACATGAAAATAAACGATGTAAGGGGAGTCTCTTTTGCCATTGAACAAGCGTTTATCAATAACACACTTAATGAATCTTTAGTTCCTATCGTTGTGAATAATAACGTTTGTGTAACGGTCATTAAGGAAAACACTCAAGTGTTCTTTATGGATGCCTTAGGTGTTAACTGTATGATTAATCGCTCAAGTCAAATAGAACCTAATTTTATTGATAATGTTGTTCGAGATGTACGAATACTTACTGGCACTGAATTTTTGAGAACGTATAATCCAATCGGATATGAGCGTGAAATGCTTATTATGGGAAGGAATGTCCTTGTCAATAATGAAAATATTACATATTTAGTCAATTCTCCTCTTGATTCAACCGAATCAACCATTGTGATCTTACGTGATCAATTTGTTTATGTAACCATTGCTGTATTCATATTATCTTCCTTAGTTGCGTTTTGGATTGCTTCTTTACTATCAAAACCAGTAGTAGAAATGGTTAAAGGAGCGAATAAATTCGCAAGTATGGATTTCAAGTTTGATTTTCAACCTACTCCATACCAAGAGTTTAATGAACTAGCTCAAGCACTTAACTTTGCGAAAGAACAGTTACTAAGTATCGATCAACTGCGCAAAGATATGATTGCTAATGTCTCACATGATATTAAGACACCACTCACCACCATTAAAGCTTATACAGAACTCCTTCAAGAGTTTTCAAAAGAAAATCCGCAAAAGCGTAAAGAGCATCTTGCAATTATTCATAAAGAAGTAAATCATCTAGCACTTCTAGTGAGTGATATGCTTTTACTTACACAATATGATAGTCCTAATCTAATCATTAATCTAAAACCGGTTCATGTTAAGTCATGGATTGAATACATTGTTTCTTTATTTGAGCACTCCATTACAACATTAGGTGTTGAGTTCGTTATTAATGTTGATGAAGCTCTTATTGTGATGATTGATGAAATCAAAGTAGGACAGGTATTATTTAACTTTATAAACAACGCGATAAATCATGTAGGGGATGATAATCAAGTTATTATTAATGCTTATAAGCGAAAAGGGAAGATTCGAGTGGAAGTTGAAGATCATGGCACTGGAATCTTATCAGATGAACTTCCAAATATTTGGGATCGATACTATCGTATTGATAAGAACTTTTCTAGAAATCAACAAGGTACAGGGCTTGGTTTAAGTATTGCGAAAAGTATATGTTTAGCTCATAAGTTGAGATTTGGTGTTAATAGTACTATTGGTCAAGGCTCAGTGTTCTTCTTTGATTGTGAGGAAGAATAATCATGGATTATACACCAATACATCATATTCCACTCATTCAAGATGACAAACTCTTTAAAATGAATTCAGACACGACAGCACTTATGTTAGGAATGAAGATAAAACCACATGAAACAGTCTTAGATATTGGGACAAACCATGGAGTATTATTACTTGAAGCGTCGATTTTTCAACCGTCATGGATGGTAGGGATTGATATTAATGAGCTTTCCATTGAAGTTGCTCAAAAAAATATGTCTCTTAATAACATTTCCAATGTAACATTGCTATGTGCTGATGTGACTACACATCAGTTTGATCAAAAATTTGATGTAATTATTAGCAACCCACCATTCTTTAGTGAGTCTACCCATACATACTCACAAACTCCATCCAAACAATTAGCTAAGTTTACTTCATCACTAACCACCGAGTCTTTACTACTTGTTATTAAGAAGAATCTTAATCCTCAAGGACGAGCTTATATTGTCTTTAGAAGTGCAGCACTCGCAAGTTTCTTTATGGAAGCTAGTAAGCAAAAACTCAGTATTACTAACATACAAGGTGTGAATGATAATCGAATAGAACATTATAAAAGTTGTGTAATAACTATTGAGCATGGTTCATCTAAATCTTTAGTGTTATCAAAACCATTACAACTATGAAAGGGAAGTTATGATAGGACCTCTTGTAAATGCATTAGCCATAATCGTGGCGTCTCTTCTTGGCTTAGGATTAAGACGTGTTCTTAAAACATCACTTCTTGAAAGCACAATGAGTGTTTTAGGATTAGTCGTATTGGTTATAGGAATCAGTGGAATTACAGTAGATATAACAATGATCTACGTTATTTTGAGTTTAGTCATAGGATTATGGTTAGGTGAGTCACTCAATATCGAAGAACGTGTAAAAAATCAACTAGAAAAAATACTAAAATTTCAAAATTCAAAAGATTCTTTCCTTAATGGATTTCTTACATCAAGTGTATTATTTGTCGTAGGGGCTATGGCTATTATTGGTTCAATTGAGAGTGGTATTAATCAAAACCACATTATTGTGTTTACTAAATCTACGCTTGATTTTGTCGCCGCAATGATGCTTTCTGCAACCCTTGGAATTGGTGTTTTATTTTCATTTATTCCAGTATTACTGTACCAAGGCATCATTACATGGTTTGCAGGCGAGATATCAGTATGGCTCAATGACACAACCCTCACCATCATTAGTAGTGTTGGTAATATTCTTGTGATGGCTCTAGGATTGAATATGTTGAAGCTAACTAACTATAAAATGTTAAATCTACTACCATCGATTATAGTTGCACTCATTATTGCTCAGCTTTTAAACGTCATTTAATTGAAAATAGCTGCACTATATTGATTTTAACTTAAAAATATGCCCCAATGACATCATTGGGGCATATTAGTTTATTTATATTGCGGAAAGATACAATTAGAATTATCGTTTTGATTAGTCTGCCAAATAAATTCCTTTGTAGGAGAGTAAATTCTTTCAATGTTGTATATATAGCAAAATAGATGATTACTTCCATCTTGATTTGATTGTGATACCAGTATATGCTGTTCGAATCCGAATTCATTAGTGGCAATAAACACAATAGAGAATATTGAACTTTCTGATGAAGTACTTTTGAAGAAGAAATTATCTAGATTAAAGACTGCCATATCTCCGTTTTGATAAGGTTGAGAAGCGACTAGATTCTGTTGGCCAATCACTACATTATCTAAGAAATAAACCACTTTAAAACTAGTATACTCAATCTTGTTTCTATCAAAAATTGTTAATGCACTAATTTCCCCACTAACCTGAATATTGTTGTTCCAAAATCTAGTTTCCCCCCCAAACTGTAGATCAATCACTGGAAATGCACTGTATCTCAAGTCATATATATTTAATCGTGATTCTTGAGTGATGATTTGTTTCTCATTATCTTCAATGATAATTAATGGAAGAATGTCATCTGAAAATATATCAAACTCCATACTTAATGAAAACACTGAACTATTTCGACTTAACTGCACTTTTTCACCATTAATCTCAAGAAATACATTCGTAGTAGGAGTCAACTCTTTAGGCACAACATTAAAAACAACTTCAATGGAAAAATCTTCTTTATTAATTGTGCCATATGTGATTGAAGCTTGTTCAATTGGGTTACTACTTTCTAGAATTAGGCGATTTAAATCACTTATTGAGAAAGTAAGTTGATTTATTAGTTGAGAATGTAAGCTTCGGTTTTCATTACGCAAATCCATGATTTCATTATTGATAGAATTCAATCGATAAGTAGAAAAAATCTGAGTTAGTAAGATTAAAAACAAAACTATTGTATTTTTATTATTCATAAGCTGCCCCCCTTGGTTGCTTTAATCGTTCTTGTTAATTGTATCACAAATTATATTTTAGTTAATAGGATGAGTTTAATATTTGTAGTAGAGAAGGCAAGTAAAAACCTAATGAAACCTTAACAATTTTGATAAAGTGTTGATACTTATTGTGATTTATGCTAAAATTCTCATGTTGTACGTCTATATGACTACAACCGCACTAAAAAGGTCCCAAGAATGAGCACATCATCACCTTTCAGGCGAGTCTTAGACCCATAAAGGAGGTGCAAACATGTACGCAATTATCGAAACTGGCGGTAAACAACTCAAAGTTGAAATTGGACAAACTATTTATGTTGAGAAACTTGACGTCGCTGAAGGCGATGAAGTTATCTTTGATAAAGTTTTAGTTTATTCAAACCGCACAACCCGTGTAGGAAGTCCTTATCTAAAAGGCATTAGTGTTAAAGCTAAAGCTGAAAAACAAGGTAAAGCAAAGAAGATCATTATCTTCAAATACAAACCTAAAAAAGGTTCCACACGTCGTAAGCAAGGCCATCGCCAACCTTACACTCGATTAGTGATTGAAGAGTTTAACGTATAATGATTGAAGTCAAGGTCAAACGACAACCTAAACTAGAAATAATCGTATCAGGACATGCTTATTCAGGTGATCCAGGACACGATTTAGTATGTGCTGCAGTTAGTGCAATTGTCTTTGGCTCATTGAATGCATTTGATCAAGTGGTCAATGATGCTACTTCAGATACGATACACGATGGCTATGTTCACAGTGTATTCAACATTCAACATGAATCGCTTAATATTATGTTTGAAATGATGCTAATGCAACTGAAATCAGTTGAAGCAGCACATCCAAACCACATTAAAATTAACAATAAGGAGGTGTAAGCCATGAAATACCTATTGAATTTGCAATTCTTCGCTTCGAAGAAAGGAGTAGGATCCACGAGAAACGGTCGTGATTCCCATTCCAAACGTCTAGGTTCTAAAAAGTCAGACGGCCAATTTGCAACTGCAGGGTCCATCTTATACCGTCAACGAGGCACTAAAATCCATCCGGGGTCCAATGTAGGACGCGGAGGAGATGACACACTATTTTCATTAATTGATGGTGTTGTTAAATTTGAACGTTACGGAAGAGATAAAACTAAAGTTTCAGTCTATCCAAAAGCTTAATCCCCGTTATACACGGGGATTTTTTAAACAGGTGAACTATGTTTATAGATAAAGTAGAACTACAGATTAAAGCAGGAAAAGGTGGCGATGGGCTCGTCGCTTTTCGCCGTGAAAAATATATCGCGTTAGGTGGCCCGTATGGTGGTGATGGTGGTGATGGAGGTCAGATAATTTTTAAAGTTGACACTCACAAAACAACTCTACTTGATCTTCGTTATCAAAAACTAATCAAATCTGAAGCAGGTGAGAATGGTAAAAATAAACTCATGCATGGAGCACGTGGTAAAGACACGATTATCCATGTGCCTTTAGGGACAATTGTTAAAGATAAAGCAACCAATCGCTTAATTGCCGATCTTGTAGAAGAAGATGCAGAAGCTGTCATTGCGAAAGGTGGTCAAGGTGGTCGAGGTAATGCTCGCTTCAAAACACCACGTAATCCAGCTCCTGATTTTGCTGAAAAAGGTGCTTTAGGTGAATCTAAAGATATTATCGTTGAATTAAAACTGCTCGCTGATGTTGGTCTTTTAGGCTTTCCATCAGTGGGTAAATCAACCTTCTTATCAGTTATTTCTGCCGCAAGACCAGAAATTGCTCCGTATCCTTTCACAACCATTAATCCTAAACTTGGGGTTGTTGAAGTGAGTGATGGTCGCTCATTTGTGTGTGCCGATATGCCTGGACTAATTGAAGGTGCTTCACTTGGTAAAGGATTAGGACATCACTTTCTTAAGCATATTGAAAGAACTCGCGTCTTAATTCATATTATTGATATGGGAGCAGAAGATGGACGTGATCCAGTGGAAGACTATGCAATTATTAATCAAGAAATCAAAAACTACATAGTAGATCTTAGTAACAGACCTCAAATTGTTGTAGCAAACAAAATGGATTTAGATCCAGCTGCTGAAAATCTAAAACGATTTAAAGAAGCTTATCCAAACTTAGAAGTCTTAGAAATGATCGCACCGATACATGAAGGTTTACAACCGATTCTATATCGTGTCGCAGATGTTTTAGATCGTGAAAAAGCGAAGAAACCTCATGTCATTATTGAAGAGTTTGTATATGGTTATGAAGCAGAACCTGATAAATATTCAGTTTCTAAGATTGGGCCAAATCTATATCGTCTTGAAGGGGATGCTCTCCTTGCGAAATTTAGACAATCAAGTTTTGATACTGAAGAAGGATCTCGTCGCTTTGCATATCTTCTTAAGCGTTGGGGTGTTGATAAAGCTTTAAAAGCTGAAGGATGTGTTGACGGAGATATTGTTGCGATTGAAAATAATACCTTCGTATTTATCGATGAATCATGAGTGTGGTATACTAATTAAAAAGGTGGACGTATGATAGCTTTTTTAAGAGGAACCGTACATAGTATTGGTCAAGATTTTATCATTTTAGAAGTCAATGGAGTTGGGTATAAGGTTAACTTTAATAAAGTTGATCAAGTCAGTCTAAATACTCAACTCTTTTTGTATACTTTCCAAGTTATTAAGGAAGATTCTCATGCGTTGTATGGCTTTCTTACTCAAGAAGAACTAGCATTCTTTGAACAAGTCATTAGTGTAAAAGGCATTGGACCACGCTTAGGTTTGAATCTTTTGACTGCGTCATCATTTAATCGTTTACAAAAAGCCATATTTGATCAAGATGTAACATATCTTAAGTCTTTACCAGGCATTGGAGCAAAAACAGCTGCTCAAATTGTTTTAGACTTAAAAGGAAAACTTGTGGATACTGATCCTGCACTGGAAAAATCAGGACCGATTAACGATACTATGGAAGCCATGAAGGCTTTAGGATATAAAGTTATTGAGTTAAATGGACTTGCACAATCACTTAAACCCTATGAACAAAGCGATGAAGCAACGCGACTTAAACATGCACTTGCTTGGATTACTGCTAAGAAAGGCGGCTTTTAATGGAGCGACTTTTATCGGTTGATGAAATAATCGTGGATGAAGATGCAACACTGCGTCCTCAAACACTCCTTGAATATGTAGGTCAAGAAGAAATAAAGAGTAATCTATCTATATTTATTCAAGCAGCTAAACGTCGAAATGAAGCACTAGATCATATGTTGTTGTATGGGCCACCAGGTCTTGGTAAAACAACTTTAGCCCATATCGTGGCCAATGAGATGCAAGGTAATATTCGTGTTACTTCAGGTCCTAGCATTGAAAAGGGAGGGGATTTAGCTGCAATTTTAAGTTCTCTTCAACCTGGAGATGTTTTATTCATTGATGAAATTCATCGTTTATCAAAAGCGGTTGAAGAAGTGTTATATCCTGCCATGGAAGATTTTGTGATTGATGTCATTATTGGAAAAGATGCAACGACTCGATCAATTAGACTTGATTTACCACCATTTACACTCGTTGGTGCTACCACACGTGCAGGAGATCTCACTGCGCCACTGCGTGATCGCTTTGGCATCGTGAATAAACTTAATTACTACACAATGGAAGAACTAACGACAATTTTACTTCGCACTTCAAAAGTCATGGAAACACCCATTGATTTAGATGCTGCGATTGAGGTTGCTAAACGTAGTCGAGGAACTCCTCGAGTTGCTAATCGATTGTTTCGAAGAATTCGAGATTTTGCTCAAGTACTTAACAATAATCATATAACACTTGAAGTAGCGATGAATGCATTACTAAAACTTAAGGTTGATGAACTAGGACTTGATGATGTCGATATTCGCTATTTACGTGGAGTCATTGAGCGTTTCAAAGGTGGACCTGTAGGACTTGAAGCTTTAGCATCGGCAATTTCAGAAGAAACGATGACTTTAGAAGACGTTTATGAACCTTATTTAATTCAAATCGGTTTCATAAATCGTACTCCAAGAGGTCGTATGGCCACTGAAAAAGCTTACGAACATCTAAAAATACAAAAAATAGGGACATTATTTGAAAATATTTAGGTTTTCTATTGCATTTAATTCTCAGTTGAGTAAAATAGTCATGAGGTCTTATGATAATTTATGCAACTGAAGATACATTTCTTTAACACACGTGCTAAAGGTATTCTTGGTTACGTAAGTGATCATGAACTTTCATCCGCAAAATTGCGATATAGGAGAAATTTCATGTTTAATTTTGGTTCAAGACAAAGAATTAGTGCACAAGAAGCTTATGAAAATATTAAGAAAGACTCTAGTATTATTGTCTTAGATGTAAGAACAAAACAAGAATTTAAAGGGGATGGTCATATTAAAAAAGCAATCAATATTCCTGTTGATATGCTTAATAACATATCTCTATCAAAGCTCAAGGATAATAGCGCAACAATCTATGTTGTTTGCTATTCTGGATCACGCTCAGCAATGGCTGCAAGCATATTAAAGAAACTTGGATATACTAATGTATTTGATCTTGGTGGTATGATGTCATGGCCATTTGAAGTCGTTTATGAATAAAATAATTATAGTTAGTGTACTTCTCTTAATCATTAGTGCGTGTGCACCAACACAAGTCATTAGCAAAATGACTCATCAACAAGCCATTGAAGCAATGAATCAAGATAGTTCAATTGTCTTAGTGGATGTGAGAACCGTTGAAGAGTTTGCAACAGGCTATGTTGCTGGATCGATTAACATTCCAATTGATGACATTGCGGCAACTTTTGAGTCACAAATCAGTGATAAAGATACTCAATTATTTATTATCTGTCGTAGTGGTAATCGCTCTGCCTTAGCAAGTGAACAACTAAAAAAGATGGGATTCACTAATATTACGGATATTGGTGGTATCATTAACTGGCCACAACCTTTAATTCAACCTTAAAAAAATCTCTAGGAAGTTACTTCCTAGAGACTTTTTTTATATAATATCTTGATTATAGAATGCTTTAACTTGATTCATCATGCGATCAAATAGTTCCTGCACAGATGGGATATCCTCAATAAGGCCTACAACTTGTCCAGCCCATCCATAACCAAGTGTTGAATCACCAGTATTAATGTACTTTAGATTTGTTTGACCAGAAACATACTCTTTAAGTGCTTGATAATCATATCCTTGAGATTCAAAGTCTAGGATTTTAGATGAATATTCTGAACTCAAAACACGGCCTGGTGTTTTTAGTGTTCGCTTAATCACAACAGTATCGCTTTCTTGTGCAGTAACTAAATCATTTTTATAACCCATGCTTGCTAAAACACATTCCTTCGTTGCAATAAATCGTGTTCCCATTTCAATGCCTTGAGCCCCTAATGCTAGTGCAGCAACAAGACCTCTTCCATCACCAATACCACCACTTGCAATAACTGGAATAGATACACTATCAACAACACGTGGTATAAGCACAAAAGTACCCACATCAGTGCGTCCTAAGTGACCACCACCTTCTTGACCAACCGCAATGATTGCATCAGCTCCAAGTGATTCTGCTTTCATTGCTTGTCGTACATCTGCTACTAGTACCATTGTTTTTATAGAAGTACCTTTAATCTTTTCGAATACTGGTGTAGGGTCACCACCTGTAATAGAAATAATTGGTACATTTAGTTCAATTGCTACTTCTAGTAAGTGCATATAATTCTCACTAAAGCGGGAAATTGCATAATTAACACTAAAAGGTTTATCAGATAATGATCTAAACTTGTTGATTTCAAGTCTTAGTGCATCTGCTGAATTTAGACTTGTGGCAGTGATTTGTCCAAGTCCTCCTGCATTTGATACTGCTGCTGCAAGAACTGCATCAGCTAAATAGGCTAAACCCCCTTGAATAATCGGAAATTCAATATCAAAAAGCTCAGTAATTTTTGTTTTCATGTTGGTCCTTGATTTCTTTTATCTACTCTTTAATAAACACGTAATCCCAAAGTTGTTGTGGACTATTTAAAACAATCTCATCATGGACATGCTTCCATAAAGGTTTTGCGCTTTTTGCCCAATTTGCAGCAATGAAATCCATGTTAAGTCGTTGCTTTAAGTCTAATAACATCGGTGTGTCATCAATAAATATACAATCATCCACAGTTAAATTAAGATCATGCAGTTCTTTTAGTATCGAAATGCGATAAGGTTTTCTTAAAACATGGTATTGATCATGAGAAATAATACTTCTAGGAATCATATTAAATAAACGCTCATAATCTTGAACTACATTTTGCTTAGAGTTCATTGTATAAACAATGATAACCCCTCCAGCATTCTCAAAGGCAGTTAAGAACTCTTTAATCCCATCAAATGTAGGGGCTTGAATAAGAGATGAATGCTTTTTCCAATGTTCATATTCAAATTGAATCTCTTCAGCGTTGTAATGGTACAACATCCGACACATCTTAACAAACCCAATTTCATTAGAAAGTTCAATGAACTTTTCAAAGTCAATTGGAGTAATATTTGGTCTTAAAATCTTAAGAACATCGACAAAAAGGGGATAATGAATACTTTCTTGAGAGTTAATGATTGTATCATCATGATCTAAAATTAAACATTTTTTTCTTAGTTTCATACGAGTATTATAACAAACTTCACTGTATGGTATAATATCAACATGAAAAAAACGATATTTATAAGCGCAGGAAGTAGTGGTGGACACATATTTCCAGCTATTACATTAGCCAATAAATTAAAAAAACTTAACCATGAAGTTTATTTTGTTGCGACTCCAAGTCGAATGGAAGGTACCATTTTACCAGCTCATGGATTTGATATTTTACCTGTAACAAGTCCTGTTGTAAGAAAACCATTTAAAGGATTTACTAAATTCCTATTCGAAATTCTTCACTCTGTCAAAGAATCTAGAGTTCATGTTAAGAAGCATAAACCAGATATGATTATTTCATTTGGTGGGACAGTATCATTTTCAGTAGGTATTGTTTCATTTTTATCCAGAATTCCTCTTTTTGTACATGAGCAAAATGCTGTATTAGGACTAAGTAATCAATGGATATCGCTATTTGCGAAAAAACTACTAACACAATTCAAAATAGAATCAAAATTGTTTCAACATAAAATCATTCATGTGGGATCACCGCGAACAAGTGAGTTTATTGACTATCAATTTAACCACAATGTTTATAAATCCCTTAATCTTGATGAGAAGACACCACTAGTCGTATTTGTAATGGGATCTTTAGGAAGCTATACCATGCAAAAGATGATTAAAAACATGATTGAAGCGTATCCCAACCCTAATTATCAACGTCTTGTTATTACAGGAACTCGCTTTTATGAAGAATTTAAACATTTAAATGATGTCTCAAATCAAACCATTGTCTTAGATACCATTTCATTGATTGATTTATATCCTTATATGAACTTGCTTGTTGCTCGTGCAGGAGCAACAACCATGGCAGAGTTATTAGGTGCCCGAATGCCTTCAATATTGATACCATCACCTTATGTTACTCGCAATCACCAGTTTTTAAATGCAAATTACTTTTTAGATCATCATGCAGCAATTGTCCTTGATGAGCGCAAACTTAATGAACACTTATTAATGAATCAAATTGATGATCTTATGAATCACCCTCAACAACTATTGGCAATGCGTCATCAACTTGAATCCATGAGTGACTTAAGTGAATTAGAAAGAATAATGGAGTGTCTTCCTTTATGACACGAAATTCCACAATACCATCAGTTAAAGAAATATCTTCAAGTATAAAAACAAAACGTAGAAAAGCTCGCCAACTTTTTTTTAGAAGACTATTTGCATTTATCGTTTCAATACTTGTATTGTCTCTTATAGGGTTTGGTTTATATGCTTTAGATCAAGGACCTATCTTGCGCATTCAATCAATCATAGTCTCGCATACACGCTTATCTGATGAAGCAGAAGTTAGAAAAGTGCTACCTTTTAGTGTTGGAGAGCGTCAATGGATCTTTCATCCATTGTGGACAGATATTCCAATTAATGATGATGCTATAGAATCTATCTCATTTGTTTTAAACAATAGAACAATGATTGTTGAGGTTAAGGAATATAAACCACTAGCCATTAATGGTACTAGTATTCTATTAAGTAATGGTCAATATTACCCTCTAGATTCACGTCATCAGTCAATCATTGCATATTTGCCTACTGTTGATGGCTTTTCTGAAAGTGAATTATCTGTGAAATTAGCCACAGCACTCATTGAACTAGAAGATTTTGTGCTAAACTTAATGTCGGGTATTAAGCAAACTCCATTGTCTTATGATGAGGCAATGATGGTGATTACGTTAGATAATGGATTGAATATTCATAGTGATTTAAGATCGTTAATCTTGCTTAATCAATTACCACTTTTTATTGACTTAATCAATGAAACTAATAATTGCTTATATCTTGATAGTGTGACATCGACAGCTCGTGCTGCTCCATGTCCGTAAGATTTGACCTTCAAACCAGTTTTAACTATAATAGAATAACCACATGGAGGAACAATATGGGGATTGAAAAAATCACAACGCTAGGGAAACTCAACGTTTCTGAAGACGCAATAGCAACTTTAGCAGGTGGCGTTGTATCTGAATGTTATGGTGTGGTGGGGATGGCCTCACAGAAGATACTAAAAGATGGCCTAGCGGAAATACTAAAAAAGGAAAATTTTTCTAAAGGTGTCGTGGTAAGACAACTTGAGAATGGCTATGAACTTGACTTATTTATTATTATTGGATATGGAGTAAAAATCTCTGAAGTTATCCATGAGGTACAAAAGAAAGTTAAGTACATGCTAGAAAAAACATTGGATCAACCATTTTTGGCAATCAATGTTTATGTGCAGGGAGTGAAGGTCATTAAATGATGGATAAACTACTAACACTAAATGGTGAATCATTTAAACACTTGATTGAAAGTGGAGCCAATAACTTAACAAACCAATATCAAGAAATTGATGCACTTAATGTTTTCCCGGTCCCAGATGGGGATACTGGAACAAACATGAATTTGACTTTCACAGCTGGTGTTAGTGATGCCTTAAAGGTTAACTCACTAAGCATTGGTGAAGTCGCAAAAGCATTATCTAAAGGTCTACTCATGGGAGCACGTGGAAATTCTGGGGTTATTCTTTCCCAAATCTTTCGTGGCTTCTTTCAAGGCGTAGATGGGCATGATACGATCAACCCTACCGTAATGGCTTCAGCATTCAATAAAGGCACAGAAATCGCTTATAAAGCGGTAATGAGACCAGTTGAAGGAACTATCTTAACAGTTCTTCGTGAAGGTGCAGCAAAATCTAGCGAAAGACTCAAAAAATTAAGTAATCCAACTATTCTTGACTATATGAATCTATTTATTGAGGAAGCAGCAATTTCACTTGAGAACACACCAAATCTTTTACCAGTATTAAAAGATGTTGGGGTTGTTGATAGTGGAGGAGCAGGACTTCTTGTAATCTTAGAAGGTATGCGTGATGCTTTACTTGGAAAACCAATACCTTTACTTGCGGCAAAAGCAAGCACAGGCCATGTTCAAGCAGGTCTTGAAAATGAAGAGTTTGGTTATTGTACTGAATTTATTGTACGTATTGATCCAGAGAATCTTGATGATTTCTCAGAGTTAGCACTTCGTGAATCATTATCAAACCTTGGTGATTCTATTGTTGTAGTACAAGATGAAGATATCGTAAAAGTTCACATTCATACATTAACTCCAGGAGATGCTATGAACTTAGCACAACGTCATGGAGAATTTGTAAAGATTAAAATTGAAAACATGCAGGAACAACATGCTGCTTTAATGGATGATGACTCACATGGTCATTCTGCTCCTCAAGTTAAAGAAGTTAAAAAAGTTCCATATGCAATTGTAGCAGTTGCTGCAGGAGATGGATTAGCTCAAGCTTTTAAAGATTTACGTGTTGATGCAATCATTTCTGGTGGTCAAACTATGAATCCTTCTACTGAAGATTTCGTAGCAGTCATTGAATCACTCAATGCAGATCATGTTATTGTATTACCGAACAACTCAAACATTATCTTAGCAGCACAACAAGCTGAATCGATTTTGGAAGATGTAAGTGTTCATGTTATTCCAACAAAAACAATTCCACAAGGATTAAGTGCTTGCCTATATTTCTCACCTGAAGTAAGCATTGAAGAAAATCTTAAGGAAATGAATGATGCGATAGCACGCGTTACATCAGGAGCTATTACACATGCCATTAGAGATACCACAATTAATGGTACTGAAATCAAAGCAAATGATTTCATGGCTATAATGGAAAAAGAAATTCTAATCTCAACACCAGAGCGTGCTGATGCATTGAAATTCTTATTATCATCCATGGTCAATGAAAACTCTGAGATTATCACTTTTATTGTCGGTGAAGGTGTCGAAGAGAGCGAGAAAGAATTTATCTTAACATTCATTCAAAACGAATTAAAAATTGAAGTTGAAGTAATAGAAGGCGGACAACCTGTCTATTCATACCTAATTGGTGTAGAATAAAAGGGGAGTCCCCCCTTTTTTTATATGACACTAACAAAAGCACAACAAGACATTCTAATAAAATATGAAGTCTCGACATTATGCGAGTTTTTAAACGTGTTTCCATCTCGCTATGAGATCTTTGAGTTAAGTGATGAGCAAAACCTTGTGGATGGACAACATGTAATTTTAGAAGGCAATATAGCCTCACTCATGAAATCGACGTTTTATGCTAAGAATAAGTCTGTGACACATTTTCAATTTGTCTCTCAAAATGGTTACAAAGTATCTATTTTTAATCGTCACTACTTAAAAGCTCCTTCAGATCCTTTAAGAAAAGTAGTGATTGTTGGTAAATACAAATATCCAAATCAGATTATTGCTTCCAACATCTATTATCAAACCTTGGAGCAGCTTGGACAAATTCAAGCAATTGTTCCAATTAAAGAAAAAACACAACTTAAACAAATTAAAGCACTTATTAGTAAAGCTCTTTCTGTATGTCATCAATACACGATTGATTTACTCCCTAAAGACATTATTGAAGAATATCAATTGGTTGCTCAGTCATTAGCGATGAAAGAGATTCATCAACCTACAACAATGGCCTTACTATCCCAAGCTATTCATCGCTTTAAAGTGAGTGAATTTTTGGAATATCACTTACAAATTCAAAATAATCGATTAAAGATTGTTCATACAAAACCAAATCGATCACTAAGTAGAAACCTTATTGAACCTTTAATTAATTCATTACCATATGATTTGACACAAGATCAGGTTGATGCACTAACACATCTTTTTGAATATGCAAATCAACCTGTTACACTGTCTGCCTTACTTCAAGGAGATGTAGGATCTGGTAAAACAATTGTGGCGATGCTTTTAGCTTATGCCTATATCAAATCAGGTTTTAGTGTTGCGTTTATGGTTCCCACTGAAGTTTTAGCAATGCAACATTACTTAAATGCGATGGCATTGTTTGCTAGTTTACACATTGAAGTTCATCTGCTCACATCTTCTACAAAAGTTAGTGAAAGAAAGACAATGCTTGAGAGTGTGAACTCTAACCCATCACTACTTATTGGAACGCACGCCTTATATTCAACTGACGTACAGTTTAATCAACTTGGATTAGTAATCATTGATGAACAACATCGATTTGGGGTTGCTCAAAGAATGAAACTCATTCAGAAGGGGACAGATGTCGATGTATTGAGTATGAGTGCAACACCAATCCCACGAACACTAGCTGCGGTACTATTTGCAGACATGCAAGTTATTACACTCAATCATAAGCCAAAAGAGCGTGGGGATGTAAAGACACATGTTATCTCTGGAAATAGTTTTTCAACCGTTTTAGATGATATTTTAGAGAGTATAGCGCGAAAAGAGCAAGTCTATGTTATTACTTCAATGATTGAAGAAGAAGGTGAAGCTCGAAGTGCTTTAAGTATTTACACCAATTTGAAAAAAGCATTTGATAAAAAGTTCGGGATTGGACTTCTTCATGGTAAAATGAAAACTGACGATAAGCAAAATGTATTGAACGCATTTTATCGCAATGAGATACAAATGCTTGTATCGACGAGTGTTGTTGAAGTAGGGGTCGATGTTCCTAATGCAACACGCATGATTATTTATGATGCCCATCGCTTTGGTTTAAGTTCACTTCATCAACTTCGAGGTCGAATTGGACGAAGCATCAAACCAAGTATATGCTACTTAATTAATCCAAGTGATGATCCACTTTCCATTGAAAGATTGAATGTACTTGTGCAAAGTCATGATGGATTTAAAATAGCTTCAGAGGATCTACGTTTAAGAGGTCCTGGAGATTTAATTGGTTTAAAACAATCTGGTTTACCATCATTTCAATTTGCGAATATTATCTTAGACTACACGTTATTAGAACAAACCAAGAAATCAGCACTTAAACTTTTACATAGTTCAGACAGTGAACATCAAAAATTTGTATCAGAAGTAATTCAACGTAGCTTAAAAGGGATTGATTAGGAGGATTTATGAAATCACTACTCGAGTTTTTAAACCATAAGGGGCTTGTCATTGATCGACTTGATATCATTGAAGAAGCATTTACCCATACTTCTTATGTCAATGAAAACAAAAACATTCAAAATGATAATGAACGTCTAGAGTTATTGGGAGACGCTGTTTTACAGTTGTATGTTTCGGATTATTTATTTCACTATACACCTTCGTTGAGTGAGGGAGAAATGACATCCCTTCGCTCACGTCTAGTTAATGAAAAAACATTAGCATCAATTACTCGTCGTTGTGATCTTTTCAATTTCTTAAAGCTTGGAGTCGGTGAAGAGAAAACAGGTGGAAGAAATCGTGATTCATTATTAGCAGACGTTTTTGAAGCATTTGTAGCTGCGCTATATTTGCAAAGTGATAAAAACAACGTGAAGAAATTCTTAGATCCTCTCATTATCCCTGAATTTAAGATGATGCTTAAACAAGAACATGACGACTATAAAACTCGTTTACAAGAATATGTTCAATCAGATACTCGAAAGACTGTCGTCTATGAACTTATTAAGAGTATTGGTCCTTCCAATGCGCCAACATTTGAAGTAGTTGTTAAACTTGATGATCTTGTATTGGGCAAAGGAAAAGGGACGAGCAAAAAGCAAGCTGAGCAAAACGCAGCTAAGGATGCTTTTACAAAACTAGTGCGTTAATTTAAAGTCAAGACTTTTTCTTATTGAATTTATTCTTTATGATATCTTAAAGAGGTATTTATGCATCAACATGTTTTAGAATCATTGAACATACAAAAAATTGTAATTCGAAAAAATCAGCATCGTATGATTGTTTTTTGTGACTTTCCTGATTTTTTAGATTTCACTACATTTCAAAATGTACTTCAAATTTTTAGTAAAACATTTGATGGTCCCATTGATTTAATGAATTCTACAAAGACAGTACGATATTCACTTAAAGATATTACACCTTTAGTGCACTACTACTTTGATATGTTTCATTCAGTGAAACCTTTTATTACTTTAGAAAACCAAATCGTTAAATGTTTAGTTGATGACTCAATGCAAGCAGGTGAACTTGAATCTGGTTGTTTTGGATGTGAAACTTTCTTGAATCGATTAGGTTTTGAAGTGTCATTAAGCGTTGATTCAGCGAAGTATAATCATGTTCAAGCAGATGTTTCCTTAAGTAAACCTCTCAACAAGCCTCAAGTGGCAGCCATTGAAAAAACGCCTTTTAGAAAACCTAAAAAAGATGAGAAACTTACACAACTTAAGGATATTCATGAAGGATTAAGTGATGTTTGGGTTGAAGGAGAAGTTATCTCAATTGAATCACGTTTTTTTGCATCCTCAAATCAAACACTTGCATTAATCCTTATTAGTGATTATTCGGATGCAATCTTCTCTAAAGTATTCTTAAAGGAAAATGAAGCCCTTCAAGTCAAAACAGGGCATTGGGTAAAAATCAAAGGGAAAGTAATGGTAGATCGCTTTAAAAATGAAACCATGATATCAATTGATACAATTGATCTTATTGAGCGTGAAGTACTACATGATCACCATGAAGTTAAACGGATTGAACTTCAAACTCATACTAAGATGTCTGAAATGGATGGTGCATGCGACGTTACTGCGCTAGTTCAGCGAGCATTTGATTGTAAACATGTTGCCTTAGCCATCACTGACCATAACTCAGTACAAGCATTTCCTAAAGCAGAAGCTAAAGCTAAAGCACTACGTAAATCAACAGGACAGTCTTTAAAGCTTTTATACGGTGTTGAAATGAACATGGTTGATTCAAATCCTTCCATCATTAAACACTCAAAAGGCCAAGATCTTAATGATTCTACCTATGTTATCTTTGACCTTGAAACAACGGGTTTATCCTCTCAATTTGATGAAATTATTGAAATTGGAGCAATCAAAGTCAATCAACATCAAATCATTGATAGTTATCACACACTTGTTAAACCTAATGGTGTTATTAATGATTTCATCACTTCAAAAACTAATATTACACAATCCATGGTAAATAATGCTCCTTCAATTGAAGAAGTCTTACCTAAGTTTCTTGAATTTATTAATGATACTATTTTAGTGGCTCATAATGCTTCTTTTGATGTAGGATTTATCAAAGAAAAGTCAAAATTATGTCAATGTGATTACATGGATAATACTGTTATCGATACGCTTGAATTATCACGTGTCCTATTAAGTCATCGTAAATCCTTTAGACTAGGAAAAGTAGCACGTTATTTCAATATTGCCTATGATGAAGAAGTAGCTCACCGAGCAGATTATGATGTACGTGTCACTCATCAAGTTTTTCAAAATCTATTAAATCTATTAAAGGAACACAATATTTCGACATGTGATCAACTTGAAACATTTGATACCCAAGATTCATTTAAAGTACGTTCTAAGTCACATGTAAACATATTTGCGAAAAATCAAGCTGGACTAAAAGCTTTGTATGAACTTGTTTCAATTGCGCACACAGATCGTTTAGCCTTCTTTAAAAAGTCTGCCTCAAAAAATAGTGATGAGTTTTTAGCTGAACCTCGAATATTAAAGTCAGATATTCAAAGACTTCGAGAGAATTTACTTGTCGGTGCTTCATGTGTGAATAATGAACTATTTGATATTGCTGCTAATCAAAGTGTTGAGGTACTACAAGAAGCTATGCTCTTTTATGACTTCATAGAAATACAACCTTTAGATCATTATCAACATCTAATCGTTACTCACTCTGTACCAGATCATCAAAGAATTATTGAAATCTTGCAAAAAATGATTAAAGTAGCTCATTCTTTAAATAAGATAATCGCTGCATCAAACGATGTTCATTATGTATATCCTCAAGAAAAAATTTACCGCGATATTTTAGTTTCATCCATGGGTATAGGGGGAGTTAGACATCCACTCTATTTGTATGATGAGCAAGATCGTGCACGCTATACAACACCTAATCAGCATTTTAAGACCACACAAGAAATGTTGGATGATTTTGAGTGGTGTGGACCTGAGCTTGCTTATGAATTAGTCGTAAAGAATACCCATCTTATTGCGCAAAACATAGAGGAAATTACTATTATTCCTTCTAAATTATTCACTCCGAAAATTGAACATGCCGATGAGAATTTGAAAAAACTCATTGATGAGCGTTTACTGAAATTATATGGACCACATCCAGCTTCATTTATAGTAGAGCGTATGGATAAAGAATATGAAGCCATCACATCCAATAGATTTGGTGTCATATATTTCATTGCACATTTACTTGTTAAGAAATCACTTGATGATGGTTATATGGTAGGATCTCGAGGTTCTGTAGGATCTTCATTTGTCGCCTTTCTTGCGAATATTACAGAAGTTAATCCACTTCCAGCCCATTATCGATGTGAGCATTGTTTTCATGTTGAATTTGTCGAAGAAGTAGGAAGTGGTTTTGACTTAGATGATAAGACATGTTCTTGTGGACATCCTTATGTTGTGGATGGTCAAGATATTCCATTTGAAACCTTCCTAGGCTTTGAAGGGGACAAAGTCCCAGATATAGACTTAAACTTCTCTAATCATTATCAAGAATTCGCTCATGCATATACTAAAACACTATTTGGTGAGAAAAACGTTATCAAAGCTGGTACGATTGGAACACTTGCGAATAAAACAGCCTTTGGATATGCAAAAGGATATGGAGAAGATCATAATTTTCCTTTAGATACTAAAGATGCAAAATATTCTTGGCTTGCAAGTGGTGTTGAAGGAGTTAAGAGAACAACAGGACAACATCCAGGTGGCATTATCGTTATTCCAGATGAAAACAGTGTCTATGAATTCACACCAATACAATTTCCTGCCAATAATCCAGACTCAGTTTGGAAAACAACGCACTTTGAATTTGCAGATATTCATGATAATCTTTTAAAACTCGATATTTTAGGTCATCTAGATCCTAGTGCTATGAAACTCCTTGAGGAAGTAAGTGGAATCGATCCCAAGACTATCCCACTCAATGATCCAAAAGTAATGAGCTTATTTTCATCAAATAAGGCACTAAATCTTGATTCACGTTATCCTTTTGATCCTACAGGAGCAATTGGTTTACCAGAGTTTGGAACATCCTTTGTTCGTGAAATGCTTCGTGTCACACAACCTAAGAACTTCTCAGACTTAGTCCGTATTTCAGGTCTTTCACATGGAACTGATGTTTGGCTTAATAATGCGAAGGATTTAGTCATTGGTGGTAAGACTCTTAAAGATGTTATTGGTTGTCGTGATGATATTATGGTTACACTCATTCACCAAGGACTACCTCCAAAGATAGCGTTTGACATTATGGAAAATGTTCGAAAAGGGAAGGGTCTTAAACAAGAATGGATTGAAATCATGAGAAATCATGGTGTTGATGATTGGTATATCGATTCTTGCCAAAAGATTAAATATATGTTTCCTAAAGCACATGCTGTGGCGTATGTATTAATGGCTGTACGGGTGGCATACTATAAACTCTATCATCCACTTGATTACTACATTTCATTTTTAACACTAAGAGCGAATGCATATGATATTGATGCAATGCTTGGTGGAACACATAAAATTCTAGAGCGTCTAAATCATATTCAACATCGCTTAAGTGATAATAATCAAAAAAGTTCGGTCACTAATAAAGAGCGTGAACTTATAACAAGCTTAGAAGTTTCCCTTGAAATGTGTTTAAGGGGATATCGTTTTTCTAACTTAAGTGTCAATAATTCTCATGCTTCTGTGTTTATTAAAGACCCAAATGATCCTAAGGCACTAATACCTCCATTTATCGTTCTTGAAGGATTAGGCGAAAACGTTGGGCGTTCCATTATGGAGGCAAGAAATGTTGCACCATTTCTTTCAAAAGAAGACTTACAAAGTCGTACCCAACTTAACTTTAATCACATCAAGAAACTTGATGAACTCAAAGTTTTAGAAGATCTACAAGATTCCAACCAAGCGAGTTTGTTTTAGTGTTTGCAATTATTTCATAGGTCATGTATAATATTATTACTCAAGGAGTGGCGATGCCACTCCTTCGTGTTTGTATAAGGAGGACTCACTGGTTGAAAAGTGAAGCTTTAAAACAATTATGTCAACCGATTTTTACTAAACATCATGTAAAGTGTTACAGTATGAACTGGAAATCCATGGGCAAGGACCGTATCTTAGAAGTTTTAGTGTACGATCCACATCGTGCGCTTGATCTAGACACAACGGCACTTGTTTCTTTTGATGTTTCCGAAGCTCTAGATGAAGTAGCTAGCCAATTGCCTGATGAATATATGTTAGATGTCAGTACCGCAGGAATTGAGCGTGAAATACTTGACAATGAACAACTTCATGATGCAATCGACCATTCGGTGTACGTTAGGACATTGAGGGCAGTGAATAAATCGATTGAATTTAAAGGAATAATGACTCAACTTGAAGAGGACTCGATTACATTAGTACAAAACATTAAAGGAAAAGCACAAACACTACGTATTGATCGTGAAAACATCGTTTTCATTCGACATGCGATAAAGGATTAAGGACACATATGAACATTAAAGATCTTATGCTCTTAGTAGCAAACATCGAAACAACTCGCTCTATTTCTAAAGATATAGTTGTTGCGGCAGTAGAAGAAGCACTTGCTAAAGCTTACCGCAAACAAATTGAAATTCCAGATGCCATCGTGCGTGTGCAAATCAATGAAAATGGTGACATCCAACTTTACCAACGTTTTTTAGTTGTTGAAGAAGTTGAAGATGATGAACTTGAAATTTCGCTTAAAGATGCACAACAACGAATTGAAAACATTGCGTTAGGCGATTATATTGATGAGCGTCGCGAAATGAAGGAACTAGGACGTGCTGCAGCATTACTTGCTAAAAACGTACTTAAACAAAAAATTAGAGAAGCAGAAAAAGCTGCTATTTTTGATGAATATGAAGACAAAAAAGATGAAATGGTGATTGCAGCCATTGAATCAGTTGAAGAAAAGTTTGTCGTTGTTAACCTTGGTAAAACATTAGCAATGATGCCTAAAGCTGCTCAGATTCCTAATGAGCGTTACGTAGAAGGATCACACCTTCGTGTTGTTATTACTGAAGTGAATAAAGAAACTAAAGGAGCACAAGTTTTAGTATCACGTGCTGACGCAAAACTTGTTCGTCGTTTGTTTGAAAAAGAAGTTCCTGAGATTTATGAAGGACTTGTTGAGATTAAAGCAATTGCTCGTGAAGCGGGTGAGCGTACTAAAATTGCAGTCTTCTCTAAAAACTCAGACATAGATCCTATTGGAGCATGTATTGGACCACGTGGTTCACGTGTTCAAGTTGTTATTGATGAACTTAAAGGCGAAAAAATCGATATTTTCTTATGGAGTGAAAACTCTGTAGAACTTATTAGAAATGCACTAGCTCCAGCACAAATTTTAGCTGTTTTCCCTCATGAAGAAAACCGAGGATTAATGGTTGTAGTTGATGATAATCAACTCTCATTAGCCATTGGTAAAAAAGGTAAAAATGCTAAATTAGCAGTTAAACTTACAGGTCAAAAAATTGACATTAAGTCTAAGAGTGATGCTGAAGCAGCAAACATTGACTACATGGGTCGTTATGAAACATATATGAACCTTGTAGAAACAAAACTAGCTGAAAAACATTTAGAAAAAGCACAAAAAGAAGCTGCACGTCGTTTAGAAGAAGCAGAAAAAGTTGCTCTAGAGCGTCTATTCAATCAACAACAAGCTAAACTTCAAGCTGCAGAAGCTGCTAAAGAAACAGTTAAAGAGGTTGTTGAAGAAGTGGCTGAAGTTGAGGTTGAAGAAGTTAAGACTGAACCAGTCACAACTCCAACTCAACCTGTTACACCGAAGAAACCAGTTGTAGAAGTAGAAAAAGTTGTTGAAAAACGTGTTAAACGTGAAATTAAGAAACGTGATACTTTTGTATCTAAGTTTGAAAAACTTGCTGATGCAACCAAAGTGGAAGTTAAGAAGGAAGTTAAGAAGAAAAAATACTTTGATCGTGATAAAGATAAAGAAGTTGAACACGAACCACGTATTAATGTAGCTGAAATTATTAAGAAGAAAGAGATTGCGAATGCAATTGCTAACACACCAGTATTTACTGATGAGGAACTTGCAGAGCGCAAACGTCAAGAACTAGAGGAAGATTTCCTTTGGAAAGATGATATTGATTATGATGAGTATGATGAATACTATGAGGAGGAATAATGAAAAAAATTCCTTTAAGAAAATGTATTGCAACACAAGAGCAATTGCCTAAAAAGGAATTATTACGTATTGTAAGAACCCCTGAAGGAACTGTTGTTATTGATACGTCCGGACGCATGAATGGACGTGGGGCTTATCTTAAAAAGAGCCAAGAAGCAATTGAAATTGCGATTAAACGAAAAGCGCTCGAACGTGCCTTAGAAGTGACCCTAGACCCATCTTTTATCGAACAACTGCGCTCATTTATGAATGAATCATAGCCTCTACCTATTAGGGATATGTGCAAAAGCGAATGGTCTAGTGACTGGAGATCAAATTCTTCCATCAATTCGCGCTAATAAAGCCAGTTTAGTCATCATTACAAGTGATGCATCAAATAGAACACGTAAGCAGTTAAAAGATAAGTGTGCTTTCTATCATGTCGACGTTATTGAGAGTTTTACATCGATTGAACTTTCAAAGGCGATTGGGAAAACATCACGTGTTGCATGTGCAATTATCCATAATGCATTGGCTAAGCAAATTAAAGAAGCATTGAAAGAGGTGAAGGAATGAAAAGAAATAACTCGAGAAAACCAACTAATCGCAATCGTAAACCGAATACTAATACGAATCCAGGGACATTTGCTCCAAGAAAAGTTGTAGAGACTGTCAAGGAAATTAAGTACACGGATGGTATTACTGTTGGTGAGTTGGCTGAAAAGCTTAAAAAGAATGCAAGTGAAGTCATTAAGTTATTATTTATGCTTGGAAAGATGGTTACCATCAACTCCATTATGGATGATGATTTAGTTGAACTTGTATGTCTAGAATTTGGTGTAGAAGTTATCAAAGAAGAAATTTTTGATGAAACAAGTTTAGAAGATAGTATTCAAGATGATCCTGCTGATCTTATTGAAAGACCAGCTGTTGTAACAATCATGGGTCACGTTGACCATGGTAAGACAACACTTCTTGATACCATTCGTAAATCTAAAGTCGTTTCAGGAGAGTTTGGTGGAATTACTCAACATATTGGGGCTTATCAAATTGATTACAGTGGTAAACGTATTACATTTTTAGATACACCAGGTCATGAAGCATTTACTGCTATGCGTGCTCGTGGTGCAAAAATAACAGATTTAGTTATTATTGTGGTTGCAGCGGATGATGGTGTTATGCCTCAAACTAGAGAAGCTCTTGATCATGCGAAAGCAGCAGGAGTTCCAATCATTGTTGCGGTAAACAAAATGGATAAAGAAACTGCTAATCCTGATAAAGTTATGAATCAGTTGGCTGATTTAGGATTAACTCCAGAAGAATGGGGTGGGGATACTATTTACTTACGTATTTCAGCATTAAAAGGTGAAGGTATTAAAGAAGTTCTTGAAACTATTCTTGTCTTAACTGAAGTTGGTAACTTACAAGCAAATCCTACTCGTGAAGCTGTAGGAACGGTTGTAGAAGCTAAACTTGATAAAGGACGTGGTCCAGTTACAACACTACTTGTTCAAAATGGAACACTTCGTGTTGGTGATCCTGTTGTTGTCGGTGCTTGCTTTGGTAAAGTAAGAAAAATGACGGATGATGAAGGAAAAGAAATTAAAGAAGCAGGTCCTGCTACACCTGTTGAGATTATTGGTCTTAATGACGTACCTCAAGCGGGGGATATATTTAAAGTATTCCATAATGAGCGACAAGCTCGTGCAATTGCTGATAAACGCTCACAAGCAAAAATTGAAACTGAGCGAAGAATTACTTCTGCATTATCTTTAGATGATCTGTCTAAACAGATTAAAGAGGGTAATGTTCAAGAAATTCCATTAATCATTAAAGCGGATGTTCAAGGTAGTGCTGAAGCGGTTCGTTCATCTCTTGAAAAAGTTGATGTTGAATCAGTACGTGTCAATGTCATTCGTAACACTGCAGGTGCTATATCAGAGAGTGATGTTATGCTTGCGGCAGCATCTAAAGCTATTATTATTGGATTTAACGTTCGTCCAACAGCAGCCATTCGTAAACTTGCTCAAGAGCAAGGTGTCGATATTCGTTTACACAACATTATTTATAAAGTTGTTGAGCAAATGGAAGCTGCAATGAAGGGGATGCTTGATCCTATCTTTGAAGAAATTATTCTTGGACAAGCTTCTGTTCGTCAAATATTCAAAGCATCTAAAATTGGTACAATTGCTGGATGTATGGTGACTGATGGTAAACTTGTAAGAAATGGACATGTACGTCTCATTCGTGATGGTATTGTCGTGTATACTGGTCGCTTAAGTTCATTGAAACGTTTTGCGAATGATGCAAAAGAAGTTACTTCTGGTTTTGACTGTGGCTTAACGATTGAAAACTTTAACGATCTTAAAGAAGGTGATTTAATTGAGGCATTTGGCTCAGTAGAAGTGGAGCGTGATTAATTATGACAATTAAATTAGAACGACTTGAAGGGATTATTCGTAAAGAAGTTTCACTTATTTTAATGAGTGAAGTAAAAGATCCTACCTTAAAATGGGTTACTATTACTGATGTTCAACTTACTAAAGATTATTCTACAGCTAAAATCTTTGTGACATTTCCTCAAGGACAAAACAATCTTATGGAAAACTTAGATAAGGCAAAAGGTTTTATTCGCTCATCATTAGGTTCAAAACTTAAAGTTAAAAAGATTCCTTCATTGGTATTTGAAGTTGACGATTCTCTTGAAAGAGGTAATCGTATTGATGAAATCTTAAAAGCAACCCTTAAAGACTAAAGAAAATGTAGATGATTCGTCATCTACATTTTTACTTTAATTTAATTATTTCTTGAAACACAGGTAGCATTCCAATTTTTTTCGGAGTATGCAGTGGAAGTTGATAGATATCATGACCTGGATACTGGTTTGCTTCAACAAGTAGTGGTCCATTCTCAGAGATTCCTACATCCCAACCCACTAATCTTATTTGATCAACTCGTTTCGCTGCTTCAGTGACAAGTTCTAAAGATTCCTCCCAACATGGAATTTGAAATCCTTGAATTCGCGTATTAGTAAGCGGGTGATGCTGGTAGTAGTTACCTGCTTTATCAATAGCAACATCATGGATAAATCCAGTTTTTAAATCTATTGGTACAACCATGCCACCACTATTAAAGTTGTCAACAATACGGTTATTTCCGATACGTAAGTAAGCTGAGACTATATGTACATTATTGTTGTGAAGAATGGTTACAAATCGAATAGTGTTTATAGAATGAGGATGTAGATGTTTCAATGTTGGATGTTGAATTATTGTCTCCTCAACTAATGTGCATTTTCTATCGTGTAAATGATACCAAAGAGTATAAATGTCCTCATAATCTGAAACATTTATTTTTTCAATACCATGTCCACATGTGCCTCTATTTGGTTTCGCAAAGAAATCTTTTTTACCATTTACAAACTTCTCAAAATCATCAAAAGAAGCATCTTCTAAACTAAGCCACTCGCGTTTGACTAAATCATTGTATAAAGTATGGAAATCTTTCTTACTCTCAAACATGTAATTATATTTAGGATTGTTAAGCTCACGAACATACGCATTGTTGCGTCCACGAGTCATCACTGTACTTCTTTGATATTCATTAAGATTATACATTTCAAAAATAAGGTAATCAACATAACCTGCCATGTGTCTTAATCCACACCAAATGATATCAATAATAAGAATAATGCGGTTTCTTTTCGTCTTCTTATGAACTTTATTAGCAACGTCAAAAATACCTAAAATATTCATTGATAAAATACGATCCACCATGTAACTTATGTTTTTCATATATACCCCCATTAGTAATTTAACAGAGTATTTGTGAAATCTCAAGAACTATTGGTAAGGAGTGCATATTTAATCGATTAATCTTCGAAATAACCTAAAAAAAACTCACTTTATTGAGGAAGTGAGTCTTTTTTTACAAGTTGTAGTGGAGTCGTCAAGCATGTGTTACTAGATTCAAACGTTTCGATTGGTGTACTAACATGAAGATCATCGTATTCAATATGTAGAACTGCTTCTACATCTCTAGGTAACCAAATTCCAACGAAACCATTTGAAGCACTTGTTAGTGTTTCATCAATAAGGACAGTTCCATCTTCTAGGACAACTTTTACATGGAATGATTCATTTCTAAGTTCATTTTGACATGATGTCAAGAAATGAGTGTTACAAGGATGTGTATTAGTAATATAAGGTGCAAAGGAAAGATAGAATCGATCTTCTGGTAAAGCGACTGTAACCTTATCATTTTCAGTTTCTAATACTAAAAACTTTGAGTTGATACTTGCGACAAGCCCGGTTGTATCAATCGTTTTAGTTTCAAGTGCTAATACCATAGATTCCACTGTCATATCTTCAAGTGCATAAGTTTCAAGAATAGATTTTGAACCAAACAAACCTAATTGAAAAGCAACGAGCAATATAACACTGATTGCTGTAATTGACACTAATATTTTTTTCATAGTTCTCCTTATTGACGTTTTTTGTCATCACTATTATCTCATAAAAGTATAAATAATCTAAACGAAACTATGTTGCAAACATGTAAGAAAAAAGACGCAATATTCTGCGTCTTACTATTGGTGAACAATTCTAGCTAAGAATGCTTTAGTACGTTCTTGCTTTGGAGCATTAAACAGGATAGAAGGATGCTCTGCTTCAACTACTACACCTTGATCCATAAAGACAACCTTATCCGCAACATCTTTCGCAAAACTCATTTCATGAGTGACAATGAGCATGGTTAGACCTGATTTCGCAAGATCCTTAATAACATCTAACACTTCGCCTACAAGTTCAGGATCGAGTGCAGAAGTAGGTTCATCAAGGAGTAAAATCTTAGGATTCATACACAATGCACGTGCAATCGCAACACGTTGTTTTTGACCACCAGATAATTTTGTAACATTCATGGTTGCAAAATCACTCAAGCCTACTTTTTTTAAGTTTTCATATGCAATTTCTTCAGCTTCTTTTTGTGATCTTTTAAGCACTTTGATTTGTGCAAGGGTACAATTCTTTAAAACATTAAGATGTGGAAATAGATTGAAGGATTGAAAGATCATTCCAACCTTAGTTCGGTAATCATCAATATTGAATGAAGCTGTAATATCAACACCATCGACAATAATCTTGCCAGCATTAGGAGTTTCTAATAAATTAACACAGCGAAGTAATGTACTTTTACCAGAACCTGATGCTCCTATAAGGCAAACAACTTCTCCTTCTTGAACATTAAGGCTAATATCATGAAGAACTTCTTGTTTTCCAAATGATTTTGAAAGGTTTAGAATATCAATCATGATGTACCTCTTTTACGTTTAAATCCAAAGAAATTTTTACTTGATGAACTCGAAGCTCCAACTAAACCTTCTGGTGTATCAAGTTTTTTCTCAGCAATACGAAGTAACTGTGTTGTTGTGAACGTTAGAAACAAGTAAATTAGCGCTGTAATAAGGAATGTATCTCTAAATCTAAATACAATACCAGCCACAGCCGTGGATTGGAAATACAGTTCACTAACACCAATAACATTAAGCACTGCAGTGTCTTTTATATTCACTACAAACTCATTACCAATCGCAGGGAATGCATTCTTAATGGCTTGTGGAAGTATGACAAAGACCATCGTTAATAAATGATTCATACCAAGTGATCGTGATGCTTCATACTGACCTTTATCAATCGATTGTATGCCTGCACGAATAATTTCAGCCATGTAAGCACCAGTATTAATCGATACGATAACAATACCAGCAGTCAAAGGTGTCCAACCAATGAATGGTCTTAACCCATGATACAAGAAGATTGCTTGCACAATCATCGGTGTTCCTCTAAATATTTCAATATAAAGATTTGCAATAACTCTTAAAACCACTTTAGTTACTTTAACAATTGAATTATCTTTATTATCTATTTTTAACTGCTTAAGAGATGCAAAAAAGAGTCCAATAAACAATCCAATGATTGTAGCACTCAGCGAAATAAGAAGCGTGTTTCGAACTCCGAACCAAAACAACGGGGCATATCGCTCATAAATACCTAAAGCCCCACCAATTAAATCAGGAGGCAAAGGAACACGATTCATTATTCTGGTTGTCTCGAGATGGCATCAGCCATCCATGTATCACGTTGTTCGGAGCTAATACCTGATAAGATTGCATTAATGCTTTCAAGAAGTTCTGTGTCTGTTTGTCTTAAAGCAACAGAGACTGTGGTATCTTCAAAGTTTGTTTGGAAACCATTAGCTTGAGTAAAGCGAATGATAGTAAGATCTGGATTATTCTTAACAATAGAAATAGCAACTGGATTTTCAGATACTAGGGCATCAGATTCTAATGACATCACAGCGTTAACAAGCAAAGGAAATGTTGCAAGGGGAGTCATGTGGTTAACACTTGGAATTTGACTAACTAAACCATCATGGAAAGTTCCACGTTGAGCCACAACATTAGCACCAGTAAAATCAGCTAAACTTGTCGCACTAGCAAATACTGAATCTTTTCTTACTACCATGACCATATCACTTGCATAGTATGGTACTGAGAATGCGACACGTTGTCTACGCTCAAGAGTATCCGTCATACCAGCAACGATCATATCAATCTCACCAGATGCTAAAGCAGGCTCAAGACCTTCCCAAGCAATTTGCTTAACAATCAGTGTTTTACCAAGCTCAGTTGCAATAGTGCTTGCGACAGTAATATCATAACCATCACAATAACCAATGTTTCCTTCAATTCTTACAGAAGTTTCTGTAGCTTCAAGTTGTGTCCAGTTAAATGGAGCGTAATCACATTCTAAACCAACAATAATGGAATCTTCTTTTGAAGTAGTCGGAGCACATGCAGCAAGTGCAAGTGCAATCATTAGTACAAATAAGAATTTTTTCATAATTCCTCCTCAAACAAAAAAATCGTGAAAGAGCCACGATCAACGAAGTTGTGATAGCGCCTCTTCTTTCGAAGGAGTGATGTATGTCTTTCATACAACCCCATAACTAGTATTTGCCAATAATAGTTATTCGGCGATGGTTACCTTTCGTAAGTGTCATAGTCTGCCGACTCAACTTACTACTCATTTGCATCGCTACCTCTAAGATTTAAATGTGAGTAAAGTATAAAAGAGAATGGTTTACATGTCAAGGGATAGATGGCACCAAAGAGATAGATTTGATATAATAACTTCATGAAATCGACTCACGGCGTATTAGCCATCAATAAACCTAAACACATGACGAGTTTCGACGTGTGTAATCATATTAAGAAGATAACAAAATCAAAAGTAGGGCATACTGGTACTTTAGATCCCGATGCGACAGGAGTATTACTAGTTTGCGTTGGAGGTACGACAAAATATGTTCCTTTTCTTATGGGTCAATCTAAGATTTATGAATCGACACTCATTTTAGGAACTCATACGCGTACGCTTGATACAAGTGGGGAAGTCTTAGAAACAAAGGACATACAACCTCAATCCAAAGAAACATGGCAAGACTTAGTTCACTCTATGATTGATACACATCACTTAGCAGTTCCTCAAGTCTCAGCAATTAAAGTTGATGGAAAAAGACTTTATGCTCAAAAGGACTTTGATTTAGACTTATTGCCAATAAAAGAAATGATTGTTTACGATGCACATTTAATTTCTTGGTGTGATACATCAGTGACAACTCAAATGCATGTCAATACAGGGAGTTATATACGCTCTCTCAACGTTGAATTAGCACGACGCTCATCCAATATAGGAACCACTCAAGATATTATTAGAATACAAAATGGACCGATAACACTTGATCTTTGTCAAGATTTACCTCAAAACCTTGAGGATTGTGTATTTTTAGATGCTAAGAAGTTATTTTCTTCCTATCCATGCATAGAATTAGATGACATAACACCCATTATCCATGGTAAAATAATCTCGTTTGAAAGTGATGAACCATTGCTTTGTGTAATTAGAGATGAACTTCCATTTGCAATGTTAGAAAAAACTGATGTAGGCTATAAAGTGAAACGAGGATTATGGTATGAAGACGTTAGTTATTAATGAAAATCAACTTCCACATGAAATTGATGCCTTTGTCGCATGCATTGGTTTTTTTGATGGTATTCATCTTGGTCATCAAGCTTTATTAAATCAAACTATTTCACTGGCGAAGGAAAAAAACATAAAATCAGGAATGATTACTTTCTTCCCACATCCATCTTCAGTTTTACAGCATAAACAAGTCATGTATCTTACACCCACTTCACTCAAGCAAAACCTTCTTGATAGCTATGGTTTAGATTATTTAATCATTGTTAACTTTACACAAGAGTTTTCTAAACTAAGTGGCAAATCGTTTATTGATGATATTTTATGTCGCTTACCATTAAAGCATCTTGTGGTTGGTTTTGATTTCAGGTTTGGGTTTCAAGGTCTAGGTAATGTTGATTTACTTACACAATCCCAAACTTGTTTTGAAGTAAGTGTTATCGAGCAAGTCAGTGACCAATATAATAAGATATCAAGCACATTAATTAAAAGTATTATTGCGAATGGTGAAGTAGAACTCGCTCATCAATACTTAACACGACCTCATCAAGTTAGAGGTCAAGTCATTAAAGGAAATCAGCGTGGAAGAACAATCGGTTTTCCAACGGCAAATATCGACGTATTTGATGATGTAGTAATCCCAGCAAAAGGTGTATATATTGCGAAAGTCTCAATAGATTCCAGCATTTATCAAGCCATGGTCAATATAGGACACAATCCAACATTTAATGCAAAATACAATGTTTCGATCGAAGCAAATATTCTTGATTTTGATGAAACCATTTATGGAAAAACAATTACGATTCATTTTTTAAAACGCATTCGTGATGAGAAGAAATTTGATTCTATTGAAGAATTAATTGCACAACTCAATAGTGATAAACAAGAAACGATTGATTATTTTAAAACTGTAAGTGGTTACAAATTAACAAAATGAAAAAAATGTCATAAAAGTATTGCATCTTTTTCTCACTTAGGTATAATAACTACATTACTAAGAAGAAGAGTAGTAATGAGCAGGAATCATATTAGCGACTTGTGATTTGGTGAAAGACAAGATGATATCACTCATGAACGTGCTTTGGAGTAAGAGAAGGGATAATCTTCTCTCGCAACCTTCAGCGTTATGAAGAAGTGTTGATCAATGTTTCGATTGGTCAAAATTAAGGTGGTACCACGATACAAGTCGTCCTTTCGTTAGGACGACTTTTTTTTATTTTAAAGGAGGATTACCATGAACATCGATTTTACCCGAATTATTCCTCGTATCCCATATTTACTAGAAGGGGTACAAGTCACACTCATGATTGCACTTGTCGCTGCACTCATTGGATCTGTACTTGGATTTATTATTTCTTTAATCACAAGCAAGAAAGGTCCTTTAGGAAAACTATTATTCCTGTTTGTCGATTTCTTTCGAGGAACACCGCTTTACTTCCAATTATTCTTCTACCATTATGGTTTACCTCAAGTCATACCAGGTTTTCTACCCACAGCTTACCATAGTGCCTTCGTTATCTTTTCAATCAACTCTGCGGCATACCTCTCTGAAATCTTTAGAGCTGGAATACAGTCCATTGACAAAGGACAAATCGAGGCAGCGCGAGCACTTAATATCTCAACATGGGACATTGTAATGGGAATCATTATTCCAATTGGTGCTAAAAACGTCTTACCTGCAATTATTAATGAGTTCATTACCTTAGTAAAAGAGACATCCGTAGCCGCAGTCATCTCAGTGAATGAGATTATGAGGCGTCATACGATTGTGGCAGGAACCACATTTAGAGCATTTGAAAGTTTAATCATTGTAGGTTTAATTTACTACACCATTACAAAAACACTTTCAATCTTTGGCAAAATTGTCGAAAGGAAGTTACGTTATGATTTACGTTAATAGTCTAAATAAGTATTTTCAAGATTCACATGTCCTTGATGATGTGTCGATCACCTTTGATCCTCACATTACTTATGCGATCATTGGATCAAGTGGAAGTGGTAAATCGACATTACTACGATGTTTAAATGGATTAGAGACACCGACAAGTGGTGTCATAAAGATTGATGATGTCGACATATTTGCTAGTAAGGATAATCTTGCGAAGGCAAGAAGTAATATGGGAATGGTGTTTCAAAGTTTTAATTTATTTGAACATAAAACAGCCATTGATAATGTTATGTTTGCGCTAATCAAAGTGAAACAACTCTCTAAAGAAGAAGCATTCAAAGTAGCATCACATGCTTTAGATAAAGTTGGACTTTCACATCGCTACAACAATTATCCTCATCAATTATCAGGAGGGGAGAAGCAAAGAGTAAGTATTGCACGAACACTTGCAATGAGTCCTCAACTTGTTCTCTTTGATGAACCTACGAGTGCATTAGATCCTGAAATGACCATTGAAGTCTTAAAGGTTATCAAAGCACTTGTCAAAGATGGTTTAAAATGCATTCTTGTGACTCACGAGATGGCATTTGCTAAAGAAGTCGCAGACATGATTGTGTATATGGATCAAGGAAAGATTCTTGAAGTCACTTCAAGTGATGAATTCTTTACACAGCCACAAACACTTAGAGCACAACAGTTCTTAAGTCATACTCAATTTAAAGGAGAAACACAATGAAAAAAACATTATTAGCAGTATTAACCCTCGTCTTCGTCCTCTCAGGATGTGCCCAACAAACTACAAAAGATTCGATTACAATTTTAACTTCCTCAGGTTATCCTCCATATGAAATGGTTGATGAAGCTGGAAATCTTATTGGTTTTGATATTGATTTTGGTAATGCATTAGGAGAGAAGCTTGGAGTAGAAGTAAAATGGGAAGATATGGACTTTGATGGCATTATTGGTTCACTAAACTCCAATCGTGGAACAATGGCAATTGCTGCGATGTCACCAGATCCAGAACGTGATGTAGATTTCTCAGTGCCTTACTATATTGGAGCAGAAGAAAGTCCGTTCTTTATTCTTACTTTAGCTGAAGGTGGTGTTGTTGATTCTAATGATTTAGTCGGTAAAAAAGTAGGTACACAAATTGGAACCATTCAAGAAAGCTTACTAAACAAGATTGAAGCAGAGTTTAGCTTTGTGACTGATCCAAAACAAAATGTATCTCAACTTGTTCAAGAAGTTATTACTGGACGTTTAGACTTCGTAATTATTGAAGGACCTACTGCACGTGAATATGTTTTAGAATTTCCTGCTCTTACAACTTTTGAATTATCACATCCTGAAGTTACTAAATATATTGAAGAAGTATCTGGTGTTTCAGTTGCATTACCACGTGGTTCTGAATGGACTGAAAAAGTTAATATTGCAATTGCAGAACTTATTGCGGATGGAACAATGGATGCACTTATTAAAAAATGGTTTACTGAATAAAAAAATCTTTTCTTTATGATATAATATCCTCAACGAGGTGAACTTATGTCAACTGAATTTATTAAAATCCCAAGTAAAGAACAATTAGGTGAAATTACATTAACTAAAATTGCTTTTGAACTCATAACACTTCATTCGATTGAAGAGGAAAAATCTGTAGTTGTTCCTCAACAATTGTTATCAAGACCAGTTGTTGTGAAAATCAATAACAATCAATTGAGCATTACATGTGATGTTCAAGTTAAACATGGTAAGAATGTAAACAAAATCTTATCTTCGCTTCAGGAACGTATCTTTAACAACATTGTCATGATGACGGAAGTAAAACCAACATCAGTCGACATTAGAGTTACAGGCTTTGTATTCTAAACCCCTCAGGGGTTTTTCTTTGTGCTTTGTTTGATTCATGATACAATAATTTCGGAGGTTCTATGACAAGAATTCTAAAAAGAAGACAAAAACGAATCAGTGCAATCATGTGTTTCTTTCAATATTTCTCAACAAGAGACGACATGGAAACTATCATAGAAACGTTTGAACAAGACATTGTTCCTTATAACCATAGTGAGTTTTTTGTCGTCTTTGATGATGACTTTAAATCATTACTTACCATTGCAATTGAGTATGAAACTCAAGTGATCAATAAGATTAATTCTTTACTAAGAGATGGATGGGTCTTTGATCGTCTTCCAATGATTGATCGTGCAATTCTATTTATGGCCATTTCTGAAATTACTTTAGAATTTGATGAAAAAGCAATTATCATCAATGAAGCTATTGAAATATCCAAGATATTCTCAGAACAAGACCAGTACAAATACATTAACGGACTCCTTGATAAACTATGAGCCTAAAAACATCATTCACTGTTACAGACCTTAATAGAGTCATTAAAACAACGTTAGAAGAAACGAAGTTTTTTGAACGTGTCAGTGTTCATGGTGAATTATCTAATTTAACTAAAGCTATTTCAGGGCACTGGTATTTTACCTTGAAAGATTCAACATCACGTTTAACATGCGTGATGTTTTCTTCTGCTGTTAGACATCTTGGACACAGTTTTAAAGAAGGTGATCAAGTAGAACTTGTAGCACGTGTTACATTTTATGAACCAGGAGGGACACTTCAACTTAATGTGTCTCACATGCAATTGTTTGGAATTGGTTCATTATTCGCAAAGCTTGAAGCACTACGACTTCAGCTACAAAAAGAAGGATTATTCGATAGTGCATTAAAGAAACCTTTACCAAAATATCCACGAAGTATAGGAGTCATTACTTCACTTGGTTCTGCTGCCCATGCAGATATTCTAAAAACACTCAAAACCCGATGGCCAGTAGCAACTGTTCAATCATATGGAACACTTGTGCAAGGTGAAGGAAGTGTTAATGAAATCATGGATGCACTAAAGCGTGCCGATCAAGGACATCATGATGTCTTAATTCTAGCTCGTGGTGGTGGTTCAATTGAAGATTTGTGGAGTTTTAATCATGAATTGCTAGTAAGACTTATAAGTACACTTAAAACACCGATTATATCAGGAGTAGGTCATGAAAGTGATACAACACTTGTAGATTATGTTGTGGATGTACGTGGACCTACACCAACTGGAGCTGCTACACTTGCAACACCGCTAATTCAAGAAGTTTTAACTCATTTTGATCAATTATCACTCAGGTTAAACCAGATTATGGAATCGAAGTTAAACTATTCCAAAACACGATTGAATCATCAATCACTAACACTTCAGCGTCTTAGCCCTCAAAAACTCGTTGAAAAGCGACATCATCTACTTGAAAATGCTAAACTAAGACTTGAACAAAGCATTAAGCGTCCTCAAGATCATCAAAGACTTTCTAAACTATATATAAACTTTAATCATTCAATACAATCCTTTGTTGAGACACATAAATATCAAATCAACACCTTACAACATCAACTCTATGCCCTTGATATTATGCAACCTTTAAAGCGAGGTTATGCATTTATCTATCATGATGATAAACCCATCACAAGCATTAAAGACTTATCTTTATCACAAAGCATTAGTCTTAAAATTCATGATGGCGATGCCCAAGCAATAATCCAAACCATTAAGGAGAATAATCATGACTGAACAAACATTTGAATCTGCATTAGCCCGTCTCAATGAAATTATTACGCTTCTTGAAAAAAATGAAGTCACATTATCACAAGCTGCAACGCTATACCAAGAAGGACAATCTTTACTTCAATTTGCTCAACTTCAATTGAATCAATTTGAAAGTATGATTGATACTAAAGGAGAATAACATGAAACATCTCATTGATTTAACATTTAAAGATGAACACCCATCACAGGTTTTGGATAGTGTCTTATATACATTGAATGCTCCAAGCAAACTTATTCGCTACCAACTCGTCCATACCTTATGTGATGATTTAGGGGTGTGTGAAACGCATGCAAATCTGTTTGGTTTAGCACTTGAGTGTGTTCATGCGTATTCTTTAATTCATGATGATTTACCATGCATGGATGATGATACAATGCGTCGTGATCAACCTACCAATCATCTAATCTATGGTGAAGCAACTGCACTCCTTGCAGGGGATGCACTGCTCACAAAAGCTTTTGATCTTATTGCTAATTCTGGATACAATGATCACGTTAAAATTGAACTCATTAAGCTTTTAGCTTCAAAATCTGGAGTATCAGGAATGATCTTAGGTCAACAGCTTGATATGGAGTTTGAATCAAAGGAAATCTCAATAGAAGACTATGTAAAAATGTCTGCTTTAAAAACAGGACAACTCTTTGCGGCTGCGCTTATGGGAGCAGCTATTATTGCTCATGATGAAAGTCGCTTGTCAAATTATCAAGCTCTTGGAGAAAACTTAGGAGTAGGTTTTCAAATTCAAGATGATTGTCTTGAAGTACTTTCTGATGCGAATTCAATAGGAAAATCACTTTCAGATGCTAATAATAATAAGAAAACGTGTGTGAATCTTATAGGAATTGATGCTTCACGCGCTTACTTAAATGATCTTTATGAAGATATTGAGCAACAGTTTACTCATTTAGGTTTAAAAGGTTTAAAAACCTATGAACTCGTTGAATCATTGAAAAACCGCCAAAAATAGTATGAGACTCGATCAAAAGGCAAGTGAATTATTTCAAAAATCACGTTCATCATGTCACGATTTAATTAAACGTGGTTTAATAACAATCAATGGACAAGTTAACACAAAACCAGCCACTGAAGTCAGTGACTTTGATAAAATTGAACTTGTTTCTCAACATTCTTTTGTATCTCGAGGTGGTGAGAAGTTATCTGGTTTATTAAGTGAAATAGAAATTCCACTTGATGGGTTAAAAGGTCTTGATGTGGGTGCATCCACAGGTGGTTTTACGGATTGTTTACTTCAGTTTGGTATCAAGAGTATGGTATGTGTCGATGTAGGTCATAACCAGCTGCATGAGTCACTTAAAAATCATCCTCAAGTACGAAACTTTGAAGGAATATCTATCTTAGATTTTAAGCATGTATGTGATGAAACCTTTGATATTATTGTTATGGATGTCTCTTTTACTTCAATCTTGAATGTCTTTGATGCTTTAGATCAATTTGCTCATGGTAAGACATGGATTATTCTTTTATATAAACCCCAATTTGAAGTTGGAGCAAAGTTTCTTAATAAATCTGGGATTGTGAAGAATAGTCGACAAGCCATTCAGATTCAACATCATATCGTTCAAACAATTATTTCAAAAGGATATCGTTTTCACTTAAGTGCTGATTCCACCCTTAAAGGTAAAGAAGGCAATCAAGAAACGTTTCTTGTATTTCAGAAAAAGGAGGGGCTATGATTATTTCCTTACATGTTGAGAATTTTGTCTTAATCGATCGACTTAATCTGGATTTTAAATCCGGTTTTAATGTCTTTACAGGGGAAACTGGGGCAGGGAAGAGCTTGCTTGTTGATGCAATTTCACTTCTTTGTGGTGCAAAAGCTTCAACCTCTATGATTAAGCAAAATCATGATAGTGCTAAAGTTGAAGGGGTCTTCAGTATAAAAGATGGCTCACTCACTCATAACTATTGTCTTGAGGTAGGTATTGAAACCAATGATGTCGTTGTATTGTCACGTGAAATTACGCGAGATGGAAAAAATACATGTCGTATCAATGGTAAAATGGTTCCACTTTCTTTATTAAAAGAGTTTTCTTCCTACGAGATAGATATCCATTCACAACATGATACAACCTATTTACTTAATGAGAAACAACATTTAACACTTGTTGATCAAGGTGTTAATGAAGTGCATAAAGAAAAAGTTAAGCAGATGTATTCAATCTACAAACATGCAAAAAATAAGCTTGAAGAATTTGAATCAACGATATTAAGTGAACAAGATCTAGATTTTGCTCGTTTTCAGTTATCCGAAATCGATGCGTTTAATCCATCTCAAGAGGATTTTGATGCATGTGAACAAGACATTAAACGTATGAGTGCTTATGAAAAGCTTGTAAGTAAAACAAGTTTAGTATGCGAACTCCTTGATAAAGATGATGGTGTTTTAGCACTTCTTTATCAATCCATGAAAACACTACAATCATGTCATGAAGATGAAGTCGTCTTTAAAGCGAGTGAATCTCTTAATGAAGTGTATGCCTTAAGTGATGATATTAAAACAACATTATATGAGAGACTCAACGATTTTAGCTTTGATCAAGACACATTTGATGAACTTAATGCTCGAGTATTGGGATATGAAAAGCTTAAGAGAAAGTATGGTGGTAGTTTAGAATCATTACTAAAGACAAAGGAAAAACTAAAAAGCCAAATTGAACTTATTGATGATCATGAATTCTTTCAAAAACAACTCATCAAAGAAGTTGAGACAGCGTTTAATAACTATGAGCAAGCAGCTCAAGAACTATCACATCAACGTCGTACAATGGCAGATACTTTAGAAGCTGCAATCAATGGTCAACTTAATGATTTATCACTACCTCATGCTAAGTTTATGATTATGTTATCTCAAGATAAACCAACAGCAACAGGGATTGATAAAGTCGTTTTTCACATCAAAACAAATCCTGGTTCCCCAATGGGTCCTCTATCAAAGATTGCCTCAGGAGGGGAGTTATCTCGCTTAATGCTAGGACTTAAGACAGTATTTACACCACTCGCCGATATTCAAGTCTTAATTTTTGATGAAATCGATGTGGGAATCTCTGGTCCAATCGCTAAGCAAATTGGTTTAAAAATGCGCCAACTTGCATCATCAATTCAAGTCTTTTCAATCACGCATTTAGCGATGGTTGCAGCATATGGTGAGCGTCACTTTAAAGTCATTAAATCGGTTCATAATGATACAACAGATGTAGAAGTTAAAGAACTTAACAACATACAGCGTGTTGAAGAATTAGCTCTCATCTCATCAGGAAGTCTAAGTGAAAGCACATTAAGTGCTGCACAAGAACTCCTAGCAAGTGTTCATGAATAATCGCGTTATTTTTCATATCGATATCAATGCGTTTTATGCTACTGTCGAAGAAATTGATCATCCTGAATATAGAAATCAACCGATTGCGGTAGCACCAGCGCGTCAACAAGCCATCATCACAACGTGTAACTATGTGGCACGATCTTTTGGTGTAAAAAGTGCGATGAGTGTTTTAGAAGCGAAGAAATTATGCCCTCAACTTGTCGTGACAGGACTTCATTTTGATCGTTATCATGAAGTTTCAGAATCATTTATAAGCTTATGTGAGTCATTTTGTGAAGTTGTTGAAGTTGCATCCATTGATGAGTGTTATTTAGATATGAGTGAAACCATTAAACAATACAAAAAACCTTTAGATGCAGCCATGGACTTACAAAAAATTATCCAAAAAGAACTTCAATTAAAAGTAAGTATAGGCATTGCTTCTAATAAATTCCTTGCGAAAGTTGCAAGTGATCTTAAAAAACCAAATGGTGTTTCTATTATTCGTGATAATGAACTTGCATCAAAACTTTGGCCTTTACCACTGCCTTCAATCGTTGGTGTAGGTAAAAAAATGTATGAAGTTTTGTCGGAATATAATATACATACTGTTTATGATTTGGTTCATATAACAGATGAACTACTAGCACAAATTCCAATTAATGTGCGTCCACTCATCGATAAATGTCATGGTATTGATCAAAGTATTGTCAATCAATCCCGTAGTCATAAATCAATGGGACAAAGTCGTAGTCTTGGTTATGATTGTGATGATGAAAAGACTATAACACTTGTTTTACAAGAATGTGTAAGTGAACTAGTAACACGAGCAAATCAAGACAAGTTACTATTTAAGAATATTGTTGTGGGTATTAAGGATGATGGATTTGAAAACAGATCAAAATCACATGTTTTTGAACTTCCTACCCAAGATTTTGGAATCATTTATGAGCATGTGAATGTCTTATTTGATCAACTGTTTGAAGACAGTGTTAGACATATTAGTGTCAGTTGTACTAAAATGATAGATGAGAGCGAACACTTTGCTCAGCTTTCATTATTTAACCTATGAAAAACCTTGAACAATTCCAACATTACTGTTTATATACATTAGGCATTAAACCTAGCTCAACATCATCGTATGTGAGTGATATTTCTCGTTTTAATGCATTTTTAGAAGAAGAAAACATTCAAGCGCTTAATCCTGACGTTGTAGAGCGCTATTTCAATGAAAGGTGTATAGACTTGCGTAAAGCAACAAAATCACGCTACGTGAGTGCAATACGCTCATACGTTCAGTTCTTAAGTTATAACACGCAACAATATGATTTTTCTGACCAATTAAAGTATGAATTCAGTGCTAAAAGACTTCCTAAAGTCATATCCATGCGTGAATTCGCCTTATTGCTTGAAAGTTCTAATCAAGACAATGCGCATGAAGATGAGCGACTTATTGTCATGTTGTTGTTTACAACTGGACTTAGAGTAAGTGAACTAGTTGATCTTAATCTTAATTCTATTTCACTTCATGAAAAAACAATAAAAATAATAGGAAAAGGGGATAAGGAGCGCATTGTGATTATTCATGATGACTTACTCGTCTTACTAAATGAGTTCATTACCCAAATAAGACCAAAAAGAATCAAGACGAAAACATCACGATGTCTCATTCAATCTTCAGGAAAACCTTATACCCGACAAAAGATTTATACAATAATAAAAAATTGTGCACTTAGAGTTGGTATAATGGATATGCACCCTCATCGATTAAGACATGGGTTTGCGTCTACCTTACTTCAAGAAGGTGCTGACTTGCGAAGTGTTCAAACACTGTTAGGTCATAGTGATATTAAAACAACGCAAATCTATTCACATTTGTCAGATAAGTCTTTACAAGAGAAATACCATGCTTTCCATCCAGGACAGCATATTAAAAAGGAGAAGAAATGAAATTCAAACGAATATTTACCATAGTTTTAGATTCAGTAGGAGTAGGGGAGTTACCCGATGCTGCTGCGTATAACGATTTAGGAGCTGATACACTTGGACATATCGCAGATTCAGTTAATGGTTTGAATTTACCACATTTAGCTTCATTAGGTCTTGGAAATCTTCATTCAACCCAAGGTGTTGATCCTGTTTCTAAACCATTAGCTAATTATGGCAAGCTTGCAGAGGCAAGTCTTGGAAAAGATACGATGACAGGGCATTGGGAGATGATGGGATTACTTATTGATGAACCATTTATTACCTTTACTGATACAGGTTTTCCTGATGAACTCATTAATGAGTTAAAAGAGCGTACTGGATTTGGTGTTATTGGGAATAAATCTGCAAGTGGAACTGAAATCATTGATGAATTTGGTGAGCAGCATATGAAAACCAATGAGATGATTGTTTATACATCAGCAGACTCAGTACTTCAGATTGCAGCTCATGAGGAAACATTTGGACTTGATAATCTAATCAAAGCATGTGAGATTGCACGTGAGATCATGATGAAACCTGAATGGAAAGTCGGACGTATTATTGCGCGACCATTTATAGGGTCAAAAGTAGGGGAGTTCAAGCGTACATCCAATCGAAAAGACTATGCTCTAAAACCCTTTGAACCTACTGTTTTAGACACACTTAAAGAAAATGGACTTGATGTCATTGCGATTGGTAAAATTGTCGATATCTTTGATGGTGAAGGCATTACATCGTATCAAAAGACAAAATCAAATGTTGATGGTATGGAAAAAACGATTGAAATAGTTAAGAATAAAGATTTCACAGGATTATGTTTTGTTAATCTTGTAGATTTTGATGCTTTATGGGGACACCGACGCAATCCACAAGGTTATGCTCAGGAACTTGAAGTATTTGACAAACAACTAGGGGAGTTACTCCCTCATCTTAAAGAAGATGATCTCCTCATTCTAACAAGTGATCATGGTAATGATCCTACCCATCATGGTACTGATCATACTCGCGAATATATCTTCCAAATTGTTTACTCACCATCATTACAAGGAAATCAACTTTTAGATGTAGCAACGACATTTGCTTCGATAGGGGCGACGATTGCAGATAACTTTGGTGTTGACCTTCCAAAGCATGGCCGTTCATACTTAAAAGATTATCAATAGATTACATAATATACATTATACGAAGTTATAGCATTCTCACCAGAATGCTTTTCTTTTACTAATAAATAGCTACTATATGGTTATTTTTCACATTCTTTGTAATTAATGGATGGTAGAATCTTAATGTCTTCTTGATTGGTATCATTTCAATGGGTTTTACTTCTAAAGTTAATGGTGTTCCAGTGAGTTCTACCATCAAACGATTAATATATACTGAAGTGATTTCATTTCCTTCAATGACTGTACGTCGTGAATTGATGCAACTTGATGTATTTACAGATAATTCATAATAAGTTAATCCAACACTACTATTAAAGATAACTGCCTTTACATGATCGTATAAAGAATCTTTTTGATAAAATAATTGATTACGATAAGTTGTACTACAATGTGCTCCATGATATATCGGTGAACTTTCTATCGATGGACCATCACGAACCACAACTTCACTATGTGCAATTCTTAATGTTGATGTATCTAAATTACCATTAAGAATGTAACTTTTTTCATCAATTGTAATGATATTATCTTTCACGATTGCTTGAATTGGAGTTATATATGTTGTATTAACTGATCTTGCATGACTAATTAAGTTAAATCGATAGATTTCATCCATAATAAAGATAGATCGAGGGATTTTAACTCTAAATTGAACGTTTTCAAAGGCATAATGACATGTTGTATTGGGTTGTCTTAATCGAAATGTAGCACACAAAGGAGTTCCTCGATACTGCATATGTGAGGTGTAATTTGATGGTAAAGAAACAGCAGAAAATGTAGTCTTATTCCCTTTTGAAGTCAATAATTCAATGTAAGTTAAATGAGTTAACTGTGTTCGATAATGTTGTTGTTCGATAACAAACGCATAACCTTCAATAATTAAGTCTTTTTCATCAAGTTCAACACTAAATATCTCGTATTTGAATTTCTCTTGATCAAGTTCAATTTGAGTAGGATTTAGTCCATGAATTGATTGTATTAAGAATCCACGTAGCATAATGATACTAATGATTGAAATGATAGCTTTGATATGTTTCATAAAAAAACCTCCTTACCTATCATTAATAAGTAAAGAGGAAGTTCCTAAATAATTAGCGACGACGTTGCGTCAATAGTAGAATACGGACTATTTGAAGTAAGGTTGTAGCAAGTGCTGCAACATACGTTAATGCAGCTGCATTAAGCATCTTTTTAACATAAGGAACATCTTCAAAACCAATAATCCCCTCTTCTACAAGAAAGCGATTTGCACGAGCAGATGCATCATATTCAAGAGGTAAAGTAACTAATTGAAAGAATGCGATAACTCCTAACATTAGAAGTCCTGCATAGATAAAACCTAGTGTACTTGTAAAGAAACCAATGATTATAACAACCCATGCTAAATTACCAGAGACTATGGCTAAAGGGAGCATGGAATTTCGAAGTTTTAGAAATGCATAACCCTCATGATCTTGAAGAACGTGACCAACTTCGTGTGCAGCGATAGCAATCGCCGCAATTGAATTTGTATTGTATACATTTGGTGATAAGCGAACTGTTTTACTTCTAGGATCATAGTGATCACCAAGTAATGATTGTGTCAATTCAACATTAACATCATTGACACCTTGACGGCGCATGATAAGTTGAGCAACATCAAATCCAGTAAGGCGTGTACTAGCAGCTACCTTAGAAAAACGGTTGTATACATTCTTTACATTTGTTTGAGCCCATATTGCTATTAAAATAGCAGCGATATATAAGATTAAGTCCATTGCGACCTCCTATTTTTCTTACAAATATTATATCACAATAAAAAAAATAAGAAGCAAGATTGCTTCTTATTATTTAACAAGATCTTTTAAAGCTTTTGCAGGTTTGAAACCTACTCCACGTGATGCTTCAATTTGGATAGATTCTTTGGTTAGTGGATTAAATCCTGTACGTGCTGAGCGCTCTTTAACAGTAAAGCTACCGAATCCAGCAAGATCAACTTTTTTACCTTCTTTTAAAGCGACAGCAATCTCTTCTAGGACTACATCGATAATTTCAGCTGATTGTTTCTTAGTGAGTGACAATTTTTCTGAAACTAGATCTGTAAGCACCTTCTTATTTATAGATTCTGACATTAATGTACCTCCATCTACTACCTAATCATACACAATTATCATCAAGCATGCAAGACAGTGGAATTAATTGCTTCTAATTATTCAAATTCACGCTTTAAATCACGCTCAGTGAGTGTTTGAATCACATCAGAGACTAACTCATGATTATGAATAATACGATTCACAGCTTCACAAATAGGCATTTCAACATTATGAAGTTTAGCATAATGAAGTACTCCTGCAAGTGCATAAATACCTTCTACTGTTTTTTGATTCGTAGCTAAGAACGTTGATGCATCATTATCTTTTCCAATACGATATCCCGCTTGAAAGTTACGTGAATGAACTGAAGTTGCGGTAACTACCAAGTCCCCTACTCCACATAGTCCTAAGAAGGTTTCAAGCTTTCCACCCATGGCAATCCCTAAGCGTGACATTTCTGCAAGACCACGAGTAATAAGTGCTGCTTTTGCATTGTCTGCTAAACCAAATCCATTTAACATACCACTTGCAAGTGCAATAACATTCTTTGTGGCAACACCAAGTTGTGCCCCAACAACATCATGATTACGATAGACTCTAAAGTATGAATTTGAAAATAATTGTTGAATATGCACAAGTGTTTCATCATTTAAACCAACCACATTGACACTCGTAAGCAGACGAATAACAACTTCCTCAGCATGCGATGGTCCAATAAGAGAAACTAAGTCTTTAAGAAGATGTGGTGAAATAGTGTCTGTAATTGTATCCGACAATAACTGAAAATTTGAAGGATTAAAGCCTTTTGCAGTATTCACAAAAATCTTTGGTGTCGTAAAGACATCATTAATATGAATACATACATCTGCTATCGCTACCGATGGCACACTTAAAATTATAGTATTACAACAATCAAGTTCAGCCAAATCACATGTGACAGTGACTGATTCATTGATTGTGACATTTTCATTAAAATATAATGGATGCGAATGGGTGTGATTAATCAGATCTCGATCTGCAGCTTCACGTGTATACACTATAACTTCATGATTATTATCACTAAGTACATTAGAAAGTGCTAAACCCCAACTTCCTGATCCAATGATACCTATACAACTCATTCTTCTTTACCTCTTGCTTTGATCACAATAGGAGTTCCAATGAAACCAAAGGCCTCTCGTATTTTATTCTCTAAATAGCGTTTATATGAAAAGTGGAATAGTTCAATGTCATTCACAAACAGTAAGAACGTCGGTGGATTAACAGCCACTTGGGTCATGTAGGCAACTTTTAATCGTTTTCCTTGATGTGTTGGTGGTGGTGTTAAAGTAATTGCATCCATAATCACTTCATTAAGTACCGAAGTACTAATACGCATTGACGCTGATTCATAAACTTGATTAACAAGTGGAATTACTTGGTGAATACGTTGTTTTGTTAATGCGGATAACGTAATGATTGGAGCATACGATAAATATAGAAATTCTTCACGAATTTTTTGTTGCATCATATGGAAAGTATGTTCATCCTTATCAACATCATCCCATTTGTTTAATACAATAATGATAGGTTTGTGCATATCATGCGCATAACCAGCCACATGCTTATCAAGATCAGTAATGTCTGTTGATGAGTCAAGTACAAATAAAACAACGTCACTGCGCTCAATTGCGCTCATAGAACGAAGTAAGGCGTACTTCTCAATCTTTTCGTAAATTTTTCCACGTTTGCGAATTCCCGCGGTATCAATGATGGTATATGGTTTTTCATTAACAATAAAATCGGTATCAATCGCATCACGTGTTGTTCCTTCTATTTCAGAAACAATAACACGTTCTTGATTTAAGATTGCGTTGACGAGAGATGATTTACCAACATTAGGACGACCAATAATCGAGAATCTTAAAGAGTCATCATTTGATTTCTTACGCTTTGGTGGTAAATGCTCTATACAAGTATCAAGTAAATCACCAATACCGATACCATGTGCTGAAGATGTTGCAATGACACGATCAAAACCTAATGCATAATAATCATACATTAGTTCTTGTTTTGAGCCATCATCAATCTTATTTGCAGCTAAAATCACTGGTTTATTTGAAGCATGTAACTTCTTAGCAATAACACGATCAGTTTGATCAAGACCTATTGTCGCATCAACGACATAAACGATGATATCAGCTTCTTCAATGGCGATATCAACTTGCATCATGATTTCTTTTTGAAATGGTAAATCTTTTAAAATGATTCCACCTGTATCAATGACCCGAAGTGATTTCAACAACCAATCACATGTACCATAAAGACGATCACGTGTGACCCCAGGTTCATCAAGAACGATTGATAATCGCTCCCCTATTAATCTATTAAATAATGTGGATTTGCCAACATTTGGTTGACCAACAATCGCAACAACTGCATCAATCATGCATTACCTCCTTTGCGAGTGAGACAATAGCCTCAACAACTTCTTCAATACTCATTTGTGATGTATCGATCACATGAGCGTTTTTTGATACTTTAAGAGGACTATCTTCACGATTCATATCATTGAAGTCACGTGATTGAATGTCCTTTTCAATCGTTTCTAAGTCAACTTCATGACCTCTTGATTGTAAATCAAGAAAACGGCGTACTGCTCGTGATTCAATCGATGCTGTAAGATATACTTGTAGTTCTGAATCAGGTAATACTACAGTATTTATATCTCTTCCATCCATAACATAGCCTTTTGATAAAGCTATACGTTGTTGTTGGATTACTAAGTTCTTACGAACCGATGAAAATGCCGCAACGACTGACGCGGCATTAGAAACTTGATGACTACGAATCTCTGAAGAAACATCAATCCCATTGCACCATACAGATCCATCTGGTTGTAATTGTATGAAGAGTGAAGGGAGTAAAAGAGCAACTTGCTCTTCGTTGTTAATATCGATTTGTGCAAGCATTGCTTGATATGCAACACATCGATACATTGCACCTGTATCAATATGAGTATAACCTAAGATTGAAGCAACTTGCTTCGCAATAGTACTTTTTCCTGAAGCTACTGGTCCATCTATTCCAATATTGATTTTCATTGTAAGAATCCTCTGTTGTTAACAAGCCAATATAAAGCGGTAAAAATAATTCCTACAAGTCCTATCAAAAATATGATTAATAGTGCATTGACTAGCTTATTCGTGGAATTGAGTTGTGTATTAACATCATTAATTGTCTTTTCAAATGTTAATAGTGATGTGTTAATCTCTTGAGTTTTCTCTAGAATGATTTCACGAAGCTGATCAACATCTTCATTTTGATCAGATGATTCATCATCATTTAAAAGAATCTCTTTTATTTCATCGACTGATGAAACACTCGATTTTTGCATCGGTTGGTTTTGAATTGAAGAAAGAATGTTTTTGCCCGTATCAAAATCATTAGCTTGACCTGATTTAATATTGTAGGCCTTAACTTCATTAATGAACTCATCAATCAAATTGACATCCATGTCTGATTCTAAAGACTTAAATGAACCAGATGAGACAATTGTTTTGGAATGTAAAGGTGCATGATCACGCTCTTGTTCCTCAATATTATACTTTTCATCGTAATTTGAAAGACGAGATGCGAAAGGTGCAAGGGTTTTATGATAAACAATCCCCTCTTCATCTTTAGCAATGGAATCTCTTAGATCAGCATATTTTTTTACACGTGTTTCCATATTTATCTCCTCAAATTCCATCATATTATACCATAGTTACACAATAAAAAAACCAACCCATGTTTTGGATTGGTTTGAAAGCTTATGCAAATGATTTTTTAAGTAAAGTGGAAACTCTTGGAAAGAATAATACAAGAGCAACTGATAGTAAGATACCACGCAGTATATTAAACGGTGTGAATACCGTTATAAGTAATTCAATTGATCCATCTCTTGGAATTCCATAGATTGGGAAGACAATGTAGTAATTCACTAAGAACATTGTGAATGTAACACTAATGGTTGCAATAACTAATGATAAGAAAGAAAGTTTAAATCCTGATTTACGATATAAGATAATGATAGGTAATGTGTATGCAAGTCCCGCAAAGAAGTTTGCAATTTCACCGACGCCTGCACTTTCTTTTGAAATTAGTAGAAAGTGTAATAAATTCTTAATGAATAACACCATAACACCTGCAAGAGGTCCACCAATAATTCCTGTCATTACAGCTGGAATGTCTGAAAAGTCAATTTTCAAATATGGAGCTGCAGGAAACAAAAATGCAGTTGGAATCTCTAAAGCATATAAACCGAAAGCTAAGGCTGACATCATACCAATGAGTGTCAATAATCGAGTACTTGATTTTTTCATTATTTTTTCCTCCTTTAACGAAAAAAACCCAAAGATACTCGGGCATGAAAAAGAAAGTTTAACACTTCTTCTATCCAGACTTTACTGTCGCTACTGGAATTGCACCAGTTCCTGCTTTCGCTCGCGGAGTTTACCGCCGATCGGGAATTTCACCCTGCCCTGAAGTATACATGTATATTATACATGATGAACATAACTTGTCAACGGTTTCACAAACAAAATATTCCTATTTTTTGCTATAAAGAATTCTCATGGCGTTAAAGATTGCTAGCAATGCTACCCCAACATCAGCAAATACTGCTTCCCACATTCCCATTAAACCCAAGCTTCCAAATAACAAGACAACTCCCTTTACTACAAATACAAGTGTGAGGTTTTGAATAATACTTTTATGAGACTGATGAGCAATGGTTAACACATCATTTACTGTGTTTAAATCATCATTTAATAAGACAACATCAGATGCTTCAATAGCAAGATCACTCCCCTTTGATCCCATTGCGATACCAAGATGAGCGGTTGCGAGTACTGATGAGTCATTAATCCCATCTCCTATAAATCCAACATGGTATTTCTCCATATATTGTTGCGCAATTCTAACTTTATCTTGTGGCAGTAAATCACCATAGGCATCTTCAACATGTATGATATCTTTAACTATATTGACGACTGCTTGACGATCTCCACTTAACAAACCTGTTTTGATTCCTCTAATTTTTAATACTTCAAATAATGGTCTAGCTGTAGGTTTAATCTCATCTTCTATACTAAATAGTAATAAACACTGGTTGTCCATAAAGACTCCCACCCATGTTTTTTGATGCATGTCTAAAAGATCTATTTGTTGATCTAGATGGTTATTAATTTCTTCACTTGTAATCTTACGTACTTCTACTATCAAATCATTAACCATGCCTTGCATTCCTAAACCAATATTTTCAGAGACATTTTCAATGTTAATGGCTGATGATGACTCAAGATAGCGAATAATTGATTTAGCTATCGGATGATTTGAATGTTGTTCAAGACTAAATGCGATGTTTCTTGCTAAATTTAGATTGTCACTAAGTTGAACTTCATTAGTAACAACTAAGTTACCAACTGTCACTGTTCCGGTTTTATCAAAGAGTAAAGCATTTACTTTACGAGCTGATTCTAATGCTACTCCACCTTTAAACAAAATCCCTTTCTTACTAGCATATCCCATTGCTGCAAAATAACTCAATGGTACTGAAATAACAAGCGCACAAGGACAACTAATGACTAAGAACACTAAACTGCGATAAATTGCATCATTCATAGGAACACCTAAGATTACTAGAATCACAAATAATAGAATCGCTGAAAACACCACAAAAGGTGTATAGATACTCGCAAAGCGAGTCATGGTTGTTTCTAGTTTTGCTTTTCTTTTAGATGCTTCTTTAACGTGTTTTGCTAATTTTGCAATCGATGAATCTTTATATAATGATGTGACTTTGATAACTAGGGATTGTTGAAGATTAATTGATCCTGCTAAAACACTAGTCCCTGGTTTGACGTCTATTGGTAAAGATTCACCAGTTAATGATGCGACATTTAGAGAGGAACTACCTTCAATAACAATTCCATCACAAGCTATCTTAGAACCAACAGGTACAAGGATTAAGTCATTAATTTTTACTTTTTGTGGGCTAATGATAATAGACTCCTTATTATTGAATAATATCGCTTCATGAACTTGTATATCAAGAAGAGAAGCAATAGCATTTAAAGAGCGCTTAACTGCTTTATCTTGAAAGTATTCGCCCACAGTATAAAACAACATAACTCCTATAGCTTCTGGCCATTCATTAATCATTAGTGCACCGATTGTTGCAATACTCATTAAGAAGTTTTCATCAAACCATTGCTTTGATTTGATTCTTAGTAAAGCCTTGTTTAAAACTGGATATCCAATATACAAATAGATGCTTAATACAAAGACTCTTGCTAGTGTCGAATCACTTAGAAGAGAAACTAAAAGCGCTATTGATCCTAGTATTATCTTTAACCACCAGTAGTTTTTCTTAACAGGGATATTTTGCTCTTTTTCAGAGGAATCAAAAAGAACATTCACAGACTCAATTTTTAAGATATCTTTTTCAATTGAATCGTAGTTATCAATTGAATAGTCATCATCCACTTCAAGTATTAATGTACTTGTAGAGAAGTCTAGATTAGCTAGATAAATATCATTTCGCTCATTCATGACTTTTTCAATTTTTGCTGCACAGTTTGCACAGCTCAAACCTTCAATTGTTATTTCAATTTGCTTCATACAGTCTCCAAAACATGTTCATAAACCATATTAAATAGAACCTTAATGTGATCATCATTTAAAGAGTAATAGATGTTCTTACCTTCTCTTCTTGAAGTGACAAGACGAGCCAGTTTTAAATTACTTAATTGATGAGATAATGCAGATTGAGACATATTGAGGCATGCTTGCATATCACATACACATAATTCATGCATAAAAAGAGCATGTAAAATCTTAAGTCGAGTTGGATCTGACATCATTTTAAGTAAATTCGACATATTGTCATATGTTGAATGTTCAAACTGATTGTTCTTTACGTTTTCGATTAGTTGTGGATGAGTTTCGATGATTTCACAGTGTTCCATATTCACCTCATATGTTTGTATGTTCATATGTTAATATTATACTCTTTAACATTTAGAAATACAAAAAGTTTCGTGAAATTCACGAAACTTGTGTTTATGCTCTTGAGCTATACTTTCCATCGACAGTACTAACAAGTACTACTTCATCTTGAGAGATAAAGAGAGGAACTTTGATTTCTAAACCTGTTTCACAAACAGCTTTTTTAGAAGCATTCGTTGTTGTGTCACCTTTAATCGCTGGTTCAGTTTCAACAATCTTTAGTGCTACTTTATCAGGTAAGATTACTCCTAAAATTTCACCTTCATACATTGAAATTGTGGCATTATCTTGAGGACGTAGGAAGTTTAATTCCCATTCAAGACGAGTTCTTGGAACTTCAATTTGATCAAATGAGGAAGTATCCATGAAAATGACGTTTTCGCCATCATCATATAAATACTGCATTTCATTTTTATCGATATGAGCAGGTTCTATTTTATCTCCTCCAGTAAATGAGATTTCAATAATAGCTCCACTGCGTAGATTCTTTGCCTTTGCCTTAACAATCATTTGACGCATCGCAGTTTTATTTTGCGAAGCATCGATGCAAACGTAAATATTGTTTTCATAAGAAAATGTTATTCCGGGTCTTAGTTCATTTGATGTAATCATTATGTTCACCTTCCACCTTTCTATTTTAAGTGTTTAGGGCTTTTTGTCAAGACTTCAGCGCCATCATCAGTAATAAGTACAACATCTTCAATGCGAACACCACCTAATCCTTCAATATAGACTCCAGGTTCAATCGTAACAAGCATACCTGGTTGTAGGATGGTTTTTGCACCTGGTCGTACATAAGGATCTTCATGAATCTCCAATCCTAAACTATGTCCAGTACCATGAGTAAAATATTGTCCATATCCCTTTGATGCAATATAATCACGAGCAACACGATCGATTGCTTCACCACTTACATGTGGACGACATGCTTTAATTGCAAGTTCATTTGCTTCTAACACAACATTATATATCTCAACAAGTTTTGGATTTGCTTCACCTAAGAAAAACGTTCTTGTCATATCTGTGCAATACCCTTGATACATAATGCCAAAATCAATGGTAATAATATCATTCGCTTCTATGACTTTTGATGATGCTACTCCATGTGGGAAAGCACTTCTAACACCACTTGCTACAATGGTGTTGAATGAGAAATGTTTGATATCATGTGCAATCATGTTTTGAAATAAAAGACCAACTACATCATTCTCTCTCATGCCTGCTTTTATCATTGGAATGGTCATTTGTAAAATCTTATCTGCTAGAGCCATCCCCTCTTTAATAATATTGAGTTCTTGATCTGATTTAATCATTCTAAACGTTGATGTTTCAACATAGCTTATTGGATTGAATAATGATTTGTAGAGTTTATCTTGTGATAAAGTCGTTGAATTCGCATCAAAACTAACATGAAGTCCATCACAGTATTTTGCAACTTCTTTCAATACAATAGTCTTGTCTTCGAATAAAAACACTTCATCAAATGAGCATTCTACCTTTGATTGTAAAGCATATCGCGTATCAAAAAAACCAACCAATTTATCTTTAAATATTAAGACATGGCCTTCTGTTCCAGTAAACTTGCTTACATAATGAAGCATAGGTTGCGAATTAATTAGAAATACATCTGAATTGTGTTCCATTAAGGATTTTCTAAAGTTATTTAATGACATACGTTTCTCACTCTCTTATCTCATTTTAATGGTTTATGATGTTGATTTCAATGACTTGATAGTTTTCAAGATCAAACTGTATTTGATATTTGAATTGATTCGATTCAAATCTTTGAAATTGACACTCATGAATGCTTTGATCACATGCCTTAGCCTTGCTTCTTAAAGCCTCTATGATGCTGATGTGTTGTAAGACAACTTCTTTGGCTTTGTTGAATTCAATGGTTGCTTTATTTTTCCACCATATTTGATTTTGATAGTTATTATAGTAGCTCAAAAACAAGAGGAATACAAACCACCCTTGAAGTAACACACTTCCTCTTTTTCTATTTCTTAACATCAAAAATGACCCACTTATTTAAATGATTAACTCTAATTTGTATAAAATCTTGAACATCGATAATCTCGTAACTTTGGATATTTTCCATGAGTATTTGATAGCCTGTTGTTAGTATCAAGCGATGATGATTGAATACTAAACAGCGGTCTTCTCTAAAACAAACACTTTCATTGATAAGTATCGCACCATCATAAAGCGATGCTAAATAATCGAGTTGTAATTGTAGGTATTCATACTTTAGGTGTTGAATTGTAATTGGTTTACTTAGATAATAGATTGACTGAAAAGCAATATGCATAAACAATGCAAATATTATAAGATTAATGAGAGTTTGAGCTAAAATACTTCCTTTTCTATTAATCATAATTTAAGCATCAATTCAATAATCAATCCTAACAAAACAAGTAAAGCAATGCCTTCTATCAAACTATGGCCTTTTTTTAATTGCATAATATCCCCTTCCAATAAAGAATGTTAGTTGTATATCTTCAATGTTGATCGTCGTAGACTTTGAAAATGCGTGATTAGGATGATAAGCATTAATTTCGATTCCGTTTATGATAATAGGCTGAAGCGAATTCATGTGAATTGCTTTCATCATGGATGAAAATACTTGTGAGTCAATAACATGAAGTCTTGAGTGTGTATAAAAAGGAACAATCATAATAATTGACCACAAAGATATGGCTAATACTAGCATTACCTCAATCATGGTAGTACCTTTACGGTAATTTGGCTTTATTATTTTCATAGCGTATTGGCTTTCCATCACAAGACAATTGAGATATTTCAACACTTTCATGATCTACTAAATCATGTAAGGATGAAGGGTATCTTAAGTACTCCATATGATATTGAAGTATTGCAGCATTCACAAGATTAACTTGACCCTCACATGTCTTTGATGAAGCTAAATCAAGAATACTTGTTAAGTTTGGAATGGTTGTTAAAAGAAAATAAGACATGATAATAAGCACAATAATCATTTCTATTAATGAGAAGCCATTTTTTCTTCTCATAATTGATAGATCCATTCATAAGGAAGACTAAACATTGTTAACATTGCCATGATGTTTAAAGCAATCATTGCATAAAGACTAGTGAGTACGATGTTTTTAAAGCGTTGCAACATTTGCTTCAAGCTTAGTTGAAGTTGATCACTCCATAATGCTATATTTGATTTGTTTGATTGATTTATCTGTTCGTATAACCAGTTGTTCATCGATGGAAAAGCACTATAGTTATTCAACCAAATCATCATGGTTTTTCCCTCCTCTATTATTTGATTTAAGTCATTAGACATTATTCTCATTAATGAATGATTTGAATACTTACTGATTAAAGTTTGAACTTCTTTAAGTGATACTTGTGATGTTATTAAACTCTTTATGGTGTTGACTAGGACTAGTTCACTAATAATCTTGAATAGTTTAGTTTTTTTAAACAATGACATGAATAAAACTCTGCGATACAGTGATACTTTGATATACATGGTAATTAAACTAAAGATTACTAAAAGTGCAATGAGAAGTTGATTGGTGAATACTATGAGCTTTACATTTGGTGGGATTACAATACTCATTGAAATAAGTATTTTTTCAAACTGTGTCTTAAAAATACTTAAAAGTAGAAAGCTACTTAACATCATTACTAAAGGATAGATAAGGCTTAATGTACTTTCTTTCACTGTTAAAGAGATTTTCTTTAGAGTGTGCAATATTTGAACATGTTCAAAGAAATGAAAAGAATCATGGATGTTAAACTGTTTTAAGAAGTGAGCACTTGTTTCAAAGGGTAAGTTGAGCACATTTTTCACTAATGTATACGAAGTATGTGACTCCGATGATTTTAAGATTAAATCAAGTTGTTGAACTGATAATCGATATTTCTTCATTCTCAAAAAAGGCCACTTCATAGCGAACATCATCATGAATCTCCTTTCGTTTTTGAACAAACCATGCCTGAATGACATTGAACTGAAAATCATGAATCATTGATTTCATACGTTGTTTAGCACTTTCTACATTTGTAGCATGAAATGTAATGCATACAAGATGACCACTTAAAGAAGCTTCATAAGCAACTTTAAGCTCATGAGCATTCCTGACTTCTTCAATGACTAATACATGAGGATGATGTCTTAGTGCATGATAGACCATCGTTTCGATATCATGATGATGTTGTTCTATTTGCATCATGAATGACATATGGTATTCAATCGGATGTTCTATACTGATGATTCGTTTATCACGAATTAAATGTAAAAACGCTCTTAATGTGGTGCTTTTGCCACTACCAGCAAGCCCAATAAAACACACTAAACCATGACTAAGATTCTTTATTCTTTTTTCATCATTTAAATGAAGTGGGTGTAAGATCTTATTTAATTCAATAACATGATCTTGAATGAGACGAAGTGTAAGAAAGCGCTGATTGATTGTTTTTAAGTATGAAACTCGAATATTAATAAACCCATTTTCTGTCCACACTTCCATCCATTGGCTTTGCGCAACATCATGACTCATCGATAGCTGTGCCTTATGAACTATAAAATCAATGAAAGTTGTAATGTTGTAATCAAAATCATAATAGAAGCGATTCTTGTATCTTAATCCTTGAATAGATCGATTTAGCCCCTCTTCAATTAGAATGTCAGAAGATTTATGTTTTAGTCCCCATTCAACTAAATGAGTTAGTCTTTCATCATGTTCATTCATACTTAAGATATGTTGCAACTTTAAAAAAAACCTAAAAAAAAACCATGCAATGCATGATTATTTTTTTTCTTTATGAGCAGTTTTCTTATTGCACTTAGGGCAAAATTTTTGTACTACCATCTTCTCAGGTTTTTTCTTCTTGTTACGAGTTGAGATGTAGTTCTCCATCGAACACTCGCTACATTTGAATATGATTTGATCTCTCACGAACCGACCTCCGATCTAACGCGTGTAAAGTATATCATAACTAAAAAACAAATACTACAATTTTATGCCTATCAAATTGAATCTTAGTCTCAAAAATATATATTTTGATCTAGATTCATTTCTAAGTAAAATTCTATCATATTATGGATATCTAAACTTAAGTATTTCTGCAGTAATAAGCTGACAAATGTTACTTTGTGCCTGTTCAACCCAAGCATGACGTGCAACACATGCAGTTGCAACTTCTGGACGATTAAATGGACCAAATGAAACAATTGTTGAGTTATGTGAGCGAATCCATGCACCATTCTCATCAAATGTGTTTGTTTCTGCTGTCCCGGTTTTAGCGGCAAATGGAGTTGCAATAGAATTAAAGCTGCCTCGACATAATTCATTCACGACACAGTCTCTAAAGCCATCTTGAACACGTTTTAGTGCAACACTATTATCAAGAATGTTCAATACTCTCACAGGATTAACGTAATTAATCTGACCAGTTTGTGAATCATAGCTTTCAATCAATACACGAGGAGCTAAACGCTTACCTCCATTAGCTATTGTTGAGGCATATTGAACAAGCTGAATAGGTGTATATGTATCATACTGACCAATTGAGAAGTCAAGAAGTAAACCTGGAACTGTTGAAGTACCACTAAATCCTGTTTGCTCATTCGGTAAATCTATTTGTGTAAGTGTTCCTAATCCAAACTGAGAATAATAGTTTCTCATCGTCGTAAATGCTTGAGGATTAATGGATAATGGCCCATCATAAACATAATTTGCTCCACCAAGTCTCATTGCGATATTAAACATGTAAATATTTGATGATTTAGAAATAGATTTCAAATCATTAACATTTCCTAAATTTCGATATGATTGTTTTAAAGGAGTATTTTGAAGTTTGATAGGGGCATCAAAGATGACTTCATTAATGCGTACTACTTCTTGATCTAATCCTATGTATAAAGTTGCACCTTTGATAGCACTTCCCACCTCATAAGCATTAAGTATATTTCTCATAGGATCAAGTGTATATCCCTCTGCACCCTTAGCTACTGACGCCATAACAAGAACATCCCCAGTATTAACATCCATCATGACAAAATCAATATTGGTCATAAACCGTCTTGCTTTATTATTGATATTGGCTTCAAAGATTCGAGTAATGGTTTCTTCTGCATACTGTTGCCACTCAACATCAAAACTAAGTTTTAAGGTATCCCCTTGTTTTCCAACACTAAGTTCGTTTAACACTGCTTGACCATCTGGGCGATAACTTAAGTTATATCTACTACTAATACCACGAAGTATTGTTTCATATTGAAGTTCAATACCAGCTCGACCCACAATATCATTTCTTAAATAATCATTGGCTAAGTAGAATAATAAACTTTCTTGAGGAACACCTTGTGTTGGTGTAGAAATAAATCCTAATACTGAACGAAGCGTTGTCTCATAAGGGAATAATCGACCCCATGAAATTCTAACATCAAATCCAGGGAAATCTGAATTATGTTCCACAAGATAGGCAATCTCTTGTTTACTTACGTTCGATTTAATGACCTTAGGACGACCACCCGTTGGTTGTTCAATAAGTATCTTTACAAGCCACATGGCTCGTTCTTGATAGGTTAATGTCTCAAGCATGGGTTCATCAATTCTACTAAGAACACGCTCTAAACGTGTTGTTGAACTAATAACTTGATTTGCGAAATCTTCACGCTCAGATGGGGTTAATAGTGAATTAAGAGCAGTTGGATTTAAGTATAAATATAGATCCTTTAAATCACGCTCTCTTAAAAGCGCAACATTCATTTCAAAGGTAGATGCAAACTTTTTTGATAAACTCATCTTTGTTGCTTCATCAAGTCGATTAGGTGGCATGTAAGTGATCTCTAATAACTCTACATTGGATGTGATATAGGTACCATTACGATCCGTTATCTCACCACGTGGTGCCGCAATTTGCAAAATACGACGTGAATATATTTCTAAACGTTGTGCATAATAATCACTTTGAATAATCTGGACATAATAAAAGCGAGCAAAGACTGCAAGCATACTAAAAACCATGATTCCTGCAAAAATCCACAAGCGAATTGTCATATTACGTTGTTGATTTAGAGGCGTATCAAGAGTACCACTTTCATATCGTTGATAACTTTTACGCGATAATTTCATTGACTATTCATCTCTCCACGCAATAAATTGACCATGTTTTAGCATTTCAATTTCTTGTTTATAAGGGGGAAGATCCATGACATAGGGTGTTTCAAGTATCTTAGGAATATGTGCTAATTTAGGATGAGTAACGTACTGATGAAGTGTCTTAAACCCAATATAACCATACCCTAAGTTTTCATGTCTATCTTTTGCAGCACCCATTGGATTTTTCGAATCATTAATATGTACCACAGACAAATGCTCTAATCCAATCACTTCATCAAAATGCTGAAGAAGTCCATCAACATCACTCACATCATAACCAGCATCATGGACATGACATGTATCTAAACACACTGAAATGCATGCTTTATTTTCTACACCATCAATAATGGTTTTAATTTCTTCAAAAGTACGACCACATTCACTTCCCTTACCTGCCATCGTTTCAAGGGCGATAGTAACACCCTCAACACCTTTGAGAACCATGTTTAGTCCATTGATAATGGATGTGATACCAACATCACTTCCTTCGCCCACATGAGCTCCAGGATGTAAGACAATAACCTTCGCACCAAATGCTTTAACACGAAGTATTTCTTTACTTAAAAATGATGTCGCTAACTCATAAGTATCTGCACTTTTTGTATTCCCAAGATTAATAATATATGGAGCATGTACAATCACATGTTCAATAGGAATACCAACTTGTTGAAGTAAAGCTCTACCTTCTTCTATATTAAGAAGTTCAACACTTTTGCGAAATGTGTTTTGTGGAGCTCCAGTATAAATCATTAAGGCAGTTGCGCCATAACTAAGTGCTTCTTTAACAGATCCTAAAAAGTAGTCGTCAGCTTTTAGTCCAACGTGTGATCCTATTATCATTTACCATTCTCCTTTGTGACAACTTTATCCTTTGATGCCGCTTTATATTTTTGCTTACGAATTTGCTTAATACTCGCATCAATCATAGCACGACGTTTTTTACGCTCATAAACTTCAATTTCTTGTTTCATTTTCTTCTTATAATTTGGTTTAACTGTCTTATTCTTTCCTTTAATCATCGCAACAATCTTCTTGTCTTGCTCTGTTTTAAAGACACGCTTCTCACCATATTTCATTAACGTCTTAAACCCTTTATCATTGAGTGATTGGTGAATAAAGTTAATGTTTTGTGAGATGAGTTTTCTAATCACTTCATCATCTTTTTCATTATAAAGTGCGAAAACTTCTCCACTTAAACCTGCACGACCAGTTCGGCCTGCACGATGTTTGTAGTAGGATAAATCCTTAGGAAAGCCACATGATATAACATGCGTAACGTGTTTAAAATCTAAACCACGGGCTGCAATATCTGATGCGACAATGATACTTGCTTTAAGTGATTGGATTGCCACAATTGCATTTTTACGCTGAGTAGATGTTAATCCTTTATGAAGTTCCACAACTCTAAGTTGTAGAGTTCTTAGATACGTTGCTATTCTTACAACCTCATCTTTTGAATTCGCAAAAATTAAGATTTGGTTTGGATTAATGTGTTGAAGTAGAAGTTGAATCATCGTCTCATAAGTATGATGTTTAAGTGCAATTAAATGATGTGTCAATTTAGGATTAAAAAGCTCATCATCAATACTTTGATGAAACTTCGCTGTTTTGATATATTTCTTTAGAAATGGTTCTAAAGCTTGTGGGATAGTTGCTGAAAAGACAACAATCTGTGTATCAAGTGATGTTGAACTTAGGCAACGATCTAAATCGGGTAAGAATCCTTCATCAACCATCATGTCAGCTTCATCGATAATAATCATTTGAGCTTGGTGAATACTCATACGTTGTGATTCAATGACATCAATGAGACGTCCAGGAGTCGCAATAACTAACTGAGGCTTCATTGGGGTTTCTTTACGAGTTGTTCCACCCACTAATAAACTAATTTTTAGAGTTGGAAACAGTGGTTGCATCAACTTCATAAATTGATAGATTTGAAATGCAAGTTCACGAGTAGGTGCTAAGATGACTGCTCCTACTTCTTCTGGTCTAAACACAACACGTAAAAGCAACCCAAACAAATATGCGTGCGTTTTTCCTGTTCCTGTAGGTGATGTGACAATCAAACTTTGTTTTTTGACAATCAACGGAATCATTTTTTCTTGGACTTTGCTTAATGCTCTAAAGCCATTAATTTCCATCATTTTCTTAAGTAGTGAATCTTGCATAAAACCATCCTTTTGGGGTTAACTTACCCTATATTGTAACACACAACAAGGCATCATAGGATGCCTTGTAAATAATCATCAATGCTTGCATACATTGATTGCTTTGAAGAATCATGAGCAACCAATCTAAAATTCGCTGCAATTTCTTTAACTTTATTCAGGTATTCTCTATTCTCTTCAATGTTTTGAGTAATATATGGACCGACGATTAATGGAACTCCACTAAAGTGTTCAATCCCCTTTTCATAGAGTAGAATGACATAAAAAGCTTTATCAAACACAACTGTTTCCTTAATCAGACGATATCCTCGCTCAACCATGTGCTTGCGAAGTTCAATAACTTTAGCATTCACTTGGATGCATATCCATGTCGACGATTGAAAAGTTGATTCAAATTCATCAAGCATTGCGACAGCACTTTCTTTTCCAACTCCCGCAATAATACATCCATCGATAGGTTGCGTTATTGTGTCAATTGGATTTCTTAGTAGTGTAACATTTTCCTTCATTTCAAATAGAGCGACATTTCGCTCAGCTATTCTTAAAGGTCGAAGCTTATTATCAACTCCAATGACATGATTTGCTTTATTGTTTAAGACAAGACTAATGGATACATAAGCATGATCACAACCAATATCCGCAACGATATTTGCTTGAGGAACAAAGTCTATAATAGTTTGAAGTCTTTTAGATAGTTTAGGTTTTGTCAACAAAGTCTTTCAACCTCTTAGAACGTGTAGGATGTTTTAGTTTGCGTAAAGCTTTTGCTTCAATTTGGCGAATACGCTCACGTGTAACATTGAATTCTTTACCTACTTCTTCAAGTGTACGAGTGCGACCATCATATAATCCAAAACGCAAACGAAGTACTTTTTCTTCACGTTCAGTAAGTCCTTGTAACACTAAATTTATCTCATCTTTTAGCATTTGATTGTTTGCATATTCATCAGGAGATAAAGCATCTTTATCTTCAATGAAATCCCCTAAATGTGAATCATCTTCTTCACCAATAGGCGTTTCAAGAGAAACAGGATCAAGTGCGATACGTTGAATTTCACGTACCTTTTCAGCCGTAATGTTTTCCATCTTTTCTGCAATTTCATCAGCTGTTGGATCACGACCTAAATCTTGAACAAGTTGACGTTGAATTCTAACAAGTTTATTAATCGTTTCTACCATATGAACTGGTATACGAATGGTTCTAGCTTGGTCAGCAATGGCACGTGTTATCGCTTGGCGAATCCACCACGTTGCATAAGTAGAAAATTTAAATCCTTTAGTATGATCAAATTTTTCAACTGCTTTAACAAGTCCCATGTTTCCTTCTTGAATAAGATCAAGAAATAACATACCACGACCCACATATTTCTTCGCAATTGAAACGACAAGACGTAAGTTAGCGGAGATTAAAACACGCTTAGACTCATCTCCATCATAGCGTAAATCAGCAAGTTGGCGAAGACGAGCAAGAAGTTGTTCATCATGAATACGATCAAATAGGAAGTTCTCAATGTTATCAAGACCTTTTAAACGATCGACATCTTCAGGAAAATAATTTTGCAACATCGTTCTCATTTCAACAGATGCATCAGTACCTTGTTGAATACGACGAGCAATTTCAGGTTCATCGGCTGGTGAGATGAGTGATACACGACCAATCTCCTTTAAATACATTTTCACTGGATCATTGATTTTTACAGCAGGTCCACTAGAAAACTGGGCATCATACGTTTGAAGATCAACAATATTGATTTCTTCATCTTCAATCTCACTATCATCATCTCCAATAAATTCAGGAAGATCATCAGAAGTATCATCTTCACTAATACTATCTGGTACCTGAATATCTTCTTCTTCCTCACTAATTGTAATATTGGAGTCTTTCATCCATAGTAAGAAAGCTTCGGCATCATCATCTGAAAAATCATAAAGTGAAAACAACTCATCTAAATCAGTTTGATATAATGATTTTTTCTTTTTTGACTTTTCTAAAAATGAAAGTTTGATTTGATCAAGTGTTGGTAGTTCTTTTGCCATAATGCACCTACTTACCGTTTAAGCGGTCTTTCTCTTTTTTTGTATAAATCATCTCATTAGCAATGACAGCTTTCTCTTGTTTGTCCTGAGTGAGTAAACTCTTTTGTTTAAGTTGCTTGATTTTATCATCAAGCATCTTACTTTTGACTTGAACAATGGCTTCATCGAGTGAGATAACATTGTATGATTTAGGAAATAAAGGCCAATCAATAACCCATAAAAAGAAGCGTTGTTGTTCTTCATCTAACATTTTACTTAAGATATCAGCAACTTCTAATGTCTCATGATCACGATAATACGATAATAATCGCAGTGCTAAGTGATTAGCATAAGGTTCATTAAGAAATCCACATTGATCTCTAAAATAAAGTGCAGCTTCTTTTGAAAGCATCATTTGTGTTAATATTTCCATCTCATAAGATGGAATAATAAATGGCTGACGTTTAGCTTGCGCAATCGTATTTGGTTGAGGTTTTGCATTGGTGATAGCTTTATAAATCTCACTAACATCAATATCAATAAGCTTAGAAAGCATATCTGCAAAATGTTTGCGGTCTACAGAATCCGGAAGTAGTTTAATCAAATCAATCATCGCTCCCATATATGTTTTGCGCTGTTGATAAACTCCTAAATTATATAGACTTGCTCCATATTTAAATGCAAATTCAATAGCATGATAAGGTTGAGCTACCGCATTCACAATAGCTTGTGTTCCCTCTTTCGCAATAACGTCATCAGGATCTCCACTTATAGGATATTGTAACACACTTACATTCGCTTTCGCCTTGAGTAACATAGCTATCGCTTTGTAGTTTGCTGCTTGCCCTGCCTCATCCTGGTCATAGGCAAGGGTAACATTATAACTTAAACGCTTTATTTTTTCAATTTGATTTGATGTTAATGCTGTACCAAGGGTTGCGACAACATTAAATATACTTGCTCGTGCAAAAGCGATCACATCCATGACCCCTTCCACAACGATAATGTAGCCTAATTTTCGAGCATAATCTTTTGCCCGATGAAAGTTATACACAATGTCTGATTTGACATAATAATCATTAGTATTGGTATTAATATATTTACTACTTACATTTGGATCAAGAGCTCTTGCACTAAATCCAATGACTTGTCCATCATCATTAGCAATCGCAAAGGTAAGTCGATGTTCAAAGACATCAAACCAACGCTCCTCATAATCATTCACAACGTTTACTTCTTTTGCTTTATACAATGAATATTGCTTAGCTTGCAAGAATGTTGTGAGTGCTGATCGTTGTGGAGCATATCCAATATCAAACATTGATATTAATTCATCACTCAATCCTCGCTGATGTGCATAATCAAGAGCTGCAGTCCCATCAACTGAGAATAATTGATATTTAAAGAAAGCTTGTGTTTCATTTAATACTTTAAATCCTTCAACTTTAGAAGGATCAATATCTTTTTTCTTCTCCACATAGTCAAAGGTTTGATTACTCAAAGATGCTACTTTTGAAACAGCATTAAGAAAACTAATCTTCTCAAAGTTGGAGACAAAGTTAAATACATTACCCCCTGCTCCACACACGAAGCATTTATAGATTTGCTTTGATGCATTGATAGACATTGAAGGATTGTGGTCATCATGAAAAGGACATAATGCCACATGGTTTTTACCTTTTTTACTTAAAGGAATGTAAGTTCCAATGATGGACACAATATCAGCATTTTGTCGAATCGTTTCAATTGTTTGATCATCGATTCGATGTTGTGTCATTAAAAGTCAATCCTTTCTTGAACATAAGCAACTAACTGATCAAGGGGTAGACGTATTTGTTGCATCGTATCACGCTCACGTATTGTAACTTGATTATCTTCTAAAGAATCAAAGTCAACAGTGACACAAAATGGGGTCCCAATTGCATCTGAGCGACGATAACGTTTCCCAATACTACCTGCTTCATCATAATCGGTATTAAAGTGTTTTGCACATAGAGCATAGACACTTTGAGCTTTTTCGCTTAATTGTTTTGATAAAGGTAATATAGCAACTTTAAATGGAGCAAGTGCAGGATGAAGTCTTGCGACAAGACGAGAGTCATCTTCCCCTATTGGTTCTTCAACACATGCTTCAGCCATGAAAGCTAAGAATAAACGCTCAACACCTACTGCTGGTTCAACAACATAAGGAATATATTTTTCATTAAGTCCTTGATCAAAATATTCCATCGATTGTTTTGAATGTTCTTGATGTTGGGTTAAGTCAAAATTAGTACGATTTGCAATTCCCCAAAGTTCATCCCAGCCCCATGGATATTTGTATTCAATATCAGAGGTTGCCACTGAATAGTGAGATAATTCTTCAGCATCATGTTCACGAATTCGAACATTCTCTTCGCTTAATCCTAAATCAATGAGCCACTGATGACACATCGTTTGCCAGAAATCATACCACTTCATACCTTCACTTGGATGCGTGAAAAACTCTAGTTCCATTTGCTCAAATTCACGAGTTCTGAAAATAAAGTTACCTGGAGTAATCTCATTTCTAAAGCTCTTACCAATTTGTCCCATACCAAATGGAATCTTCTTACGATTTGCACGGACAACATGTTGAAAGTTTACAAACATCCCTTGTGCTGTCTCAGGTCTTAAATAAATGATAGCAGAACTATCTTCAACAACTCCTTGAAATGTCTTAAACATAAGGTTGAATTGACGAATAGACGTGAAATCTTTTGAACCACATGATGGACATGCAATATTGTTTGTTTTAATAATCTCTTCCATTTGCTCAAATGACAATGTTGCAGCATTTACCTTATTCGACAATGCTTCATCAATGAGTTTATCAGCACGATGACGAGTCTTACATTGTTTGCAATCCATAAGTGGATCACTAAATGTTTTTAAGTGACCACTTGCTTCCCATACGCGTGGATTCATAAGAATAGAACTTTGAATACCTACATTGTGTGGGTTTTCTCGGATAAACTTTTGCCACCATGCAGCTTTAATATTATCTTTAAGTTCTACACCTAGTGGACCGTAGTCCCATGTATTCGCAAGACCGCCATAAATCGCAGATCCTTGAAAGACAAATCCTGTAGTTTTTAAATGTGTAATCAACTGCTCAATTGTTAATTTTTTCATAGATTTTCTCACTTTTCTCAATTATTATACAAGTTCGTCCATGAATTTCCAACTCTTCATGGCCAAAGGATACGAATCTTTAAGTTCATACACCAAAATCTTTACAACATGCATTGTTAAAGCATGAAATGAACACTTATATGCTAAATCTAAGGGTGCTTTAGCAAGGCATCGTAGTGTACGAAGTATTTCAATATCCGAAATATCATTTTTCTCGGCTACAGAACACGTCTTACAGCAAAACCCACCAGCACTTAAACTAAAACTACTAATCTGAAGTGATCCACACTTAACACACTCATCCATCATCATTTCACGACCATCAAGTTTTAGAGTGTCTAAACACCATTTAGTCATTGCAGCAATCGATGAAGTTTGACATAACACTAAGTAATCAACAATCGTCCATAATGGATATGAATTGGATTCTAAGCGATTGATTGCTTCCATAGATTGAAGTAAAAATGATGCTGCCGCAAGTGCATTAAAGTCATCATAAACAATTGCTTTCTTAAGAGAAGCACTAATGAAAAATGAAAGATTATCTTTTAAATGATAATCTATCTCACAAATATTAAATGGTTGAAGGAGAGCACCATACTTACTTGTAGGTGATGATGTCCCTTTCGCAATCATCGATATCGATGTTCCATCTTCATTTATCATTCTCACTAAGGCATCTTTTTCCTTGTAAGGTTGTGTAGAAACAATAATAAACGTATTTTTATTGTTCATACTCACTACTATTTGAATTAAGATAGGCATTAATCTTACTTGTCTTTAAACGCCAATCTTTATCTACCTTCACATATAAGGTTAAGTTGATCTTCATGTTGTATTGGCGACGTAGTTCCATACTTACTTGTTTAATAATTTCATTCTTTAAAGACCCTTTAGCACCAATGACAATCCCCTTTTGAGAATCTTTTTCAACGACAATCGTCGCTTCCACATTACATGCAGTATCCGTAAATTTTAAAGTATCAATCATAACAGCACTTGAGTGTGGAATTTCTTGATTCGTAAGATTTAGTAATTTCTCACGGATACATTCCGCGATATAAAAATGATGTGTTAATTGACTTAATTGCTCTTGAGGATATAAACGCTCTTGCTCAGGCAGTGCATTTAAAGTAACTTCAATTAAGCGATCAAGATTATCTTTATTAAGAGCAGACAATGGAATTATTTCATCAAACTCATAGTTTTTATGATAGTACTCAAGTAAAGGAATAACATGGTTCTTGTTCATTGTGTCAATTTTATTCACAATCGCAAAAACTGGTGATTTCGTTTGCTTAACAAGATCATAAAGTGACTTATCAACAGCTCTTTCTTTCTTATTTATATCCAACATAAACAAGATTAAATCAACTTCTTTAAGAGTTGCGACGGTAGATTTCACCATCATTGAACTTAATGCATCTTTAGGTTGATGAAACCCTGGAGTATCTAAAAATTCAATTTGTCCACGATCATCGTTATATACTCCAAGAATTACATTACGAGTCGTTTGCGCTTTAGCTGATGTAATCGCAAGTTTAGTCTGTAGTAAGGCATTAAGAAGCGTTGACTTCCCTGCATTAGGACGACCAATAAGTGCGACTGTTCCTGATTTAATCATGTTTAACATCCCCTTCATTAAACTGCATCGGAAGTAACTCAGCGATGGTCGTTTCTAGTTCTTCTTTACCATTAGAAAGGTAAATTGGTGTGTCTTGTCCAATAAGTTCACTTAATACTTGGCGACATATCCCACACGGTGCAGCAATGCGATATCCATCACTAACGATTGCTAATGCTTGAATGTCTTCTTTGCGATATCCATTGGAATATGCTGAGTAAATAGCACTTCTTTCAGCACAGTTGGTTGCACCAAAGGAAGCATTTTCAATATTTGCTCCAAGAAATGTTGTTCCATCTTTTAGTAATACACATGAGCCAACATGATAATTTGAGTAAATGGCATACGCATTATTCATGGCAACGAATGCTTTATCTAATAATTGTTTCTTCATCCTAGAATCTCCTTAATGTGTGGTATAAGAATAATTAATGCTATACTCGCTGCAAATAGTGACATAAATAATACAGCAGCTGAAGCTAAATCTTTAATTCGCTTAACATCAGCATTTTCTTGTGGTATTAGGGCATCACAAATCCATTCAATGCTTGTATTAATGTATTCGAGTGAGAGAATAAGTCCTGTTAGTAGTAATAATACAATAACTTCGTATGTTTCAAGTGGTAACCAAATGATTAAAATAAGTACTACAAATCCTAAAGCAAATTGTAGTTGAATACTAGAATCATTAAATAAGCCAAAAAAGAGCCCTTCAAAGGCTACTTTAAACTTAGTCCAAAGATTCTTAAACATATTTAGGATATTCACGAAGTAGCTCCTTTTGACGTGCAATCATTTTTGCTTCATCCATTTGATTTTCATGATCATAACCACATGCGTGAAGTAATGCATGTGCAAAAAGAAATGCAAATTCACGTTTAATTGAATGACCGTATTCTGTGGCTTGGCGTTCACATGCATCGACATTAATAAAAATATCGGCTAGTGTTTCTTCATCATCACTTACAAAAGTGAGAACATCTGTCGGATAATCTTTTCCTTTAAAGTTAAGATTATAGTAATGCATTGATTCATCACGAACTAAAACAACATTAACATGTTGTAGTGGTGTGATTTCCTGAAGCAAAATCGCTTCTTTCATAATCTTTTTTATGATAGAGCGATATCCACTCCATGCTTTGTCTTTTGTCTGATTTATATAGGATAAAGGCATAAATCCTCCGTGAATATTATAACATATTCACTTTTTTTATCATAGACATCCATTATTTTAACTTCACAGTAGGCTAAGTAAATGGTAATATATCGTATGAGGTAACATATGGATAATTTAATCGCTTCTTTACAGTCTTTTCAAATTATCAAATGGGATTTAGTGTTAGGTGGATTTGGCCTATTCCTATTTGGAATCAAATTTATGGGTGATGGCCTTAAAGCTGTAGCCGGAGATAAGCTTCGCACCTATATTGATCGTTACACATCAAAGGTATGGATGGCAATCGGGATTGGTGCCTTCATTACAGTTGCGATTCAATCCTCTTCTGCAACCACTGCTATTACAATTGGATTTGTTCGAGCAGGTTTAATGAGACTTGAACAAGCCACCGGTATTATTATGGGTGCCAACATTGGTACAACCGTAACATCATTTCTTATTGGATTAAAGATTGAAAACTTTGCGATGGCAATTATCTTTGTCGGAGCAATGCTTGTCTTGTTTGCTAAGAAAAAGAAAACGAATTATATTGGTTCCGCAATACTAGGATTTGGGATCATGTTTTTTGGTCTTAAAACCATGGGTGATGCTTTAAAATCACTCAAAGATGTGGAAGCATTCGTTGATTTAACAAGACAAATGTCAACGAATCCATTCTTAGCTTTAACTGGTGGTGTCATCTTTACTGGTCTTGTTCAATCATCTTCTGCGATGATTGGTATTGTACAAAAGATTTATGAGTCTGGTGGTATGACCATTGACGCTGCCCTACCGTTTGTCTTTGGTTCAAATATTGGTACAACAGTCACTGCAATTATGGCAGCACTTGGAGGTTCTTTAGCTTCTAAACGTGCCGCAGGTATTCATACATTATTTAATGTTTTAGGAACAATATTTGCAATGATATTCCTTAATCAATTTTTATCCATTGATAAGTACTTAACAGTTCAATTCAACTTGAATGAAGCAATGCAAATATCAGTCGCTCATATTGCGTTTAACGTGATAGCTACCTTACTCATGTTCCCATTCGTTTCCTATCTTGTTAAGTTTATTCGAATCATTATCAAAGGTGATGAAATTGAATACCGAGAAATCGATCTTAATGCATTAGATTTAGAACTAGCCCGCTCACTTCCTTCTGCAGCATTGAATGTAAGTAAAAGTATTATTGTGAAAATGGGTGAATTATCCTTAGAAGCCATTGAAGAGTCTAAACAACTTCTTAAGACTAAGAATAAAACACATATTGAACAAGCACTAAATCTAGAATCAATCATTAACAACATGGATTCAAAAATCACAGATTATTTACTTATCATTGTCAAAGAGAATCTTGGTGAGTCAGATTTAGAAACTTACCAAAGCAATATTGCGGTACTTAAAAATATTGAGCGTATTGGCGACTTAGCTACGAATTTAGTTGAATTCTATGACACCATTTACGAAGCTGATGAAACTTTCTCTGAAGAAGCACTTGAAGACATCATTCAAATGTATGATTTAGTGCATCATATGATTGCTCGTTCGCTAAAAGTCTTTATTAATGAAGACAAACTAATGCATCAATCGATACTTGAAGATGAAAACTACTTAGATTTACTAGAGTTCAAAGCAAAACAACGCCACTTTGAGCGTATGGCAGATGATCGATGCTTAGCGAATGTGGGTGGATCACTCTTTGTTGATATCTTAACAACTATTGAGCGTATGGGTGATCATGCATGTAATATTTCAAAGACAACCTTCAGTGTTCATGTTGAACATGAAGTTGAAAACAAAACGAGTTTACAATAAATCATGCATTAGCTTCATACTACTCTACACACTTAATTTTAAACATTAATATAAGATCAAAAAGACTCCACACCATAAGTTATTGGTGTGGAGTCTTTTTTATTAAGCGTTAATTTGTATTTAAACTAAAGTGTGAAGTTTATTAATATGAAGATTTCTTTGGATTTTGACCACGTTTTTGTTTGAATGTGTTTCTTGTGGCATTTGGTTTACTCACTTGAGTTAATGGCTTCTGACCAGTATTTTTTGTACGGCTTTGCTTGTTTTCTGATGTTCGCGTTTGCTTATCAGTTGCACTTCGAAATGCCTTACCTTTTTGCTGCTTAACTATAATTGTTTTGTCAATGAGAGGAAAATTGTGGTTTGCTATTTCGACCAATGTCTTCTTTATCAACTTCTCGACATCTTTAAGTAAAGCGATGTCACTGAAATTGACTAAAGAAATTGCAGTACCTGCCTTGCCAGCACGACCAGTACGACCGATGCGATGAACATAGGTTTCAGCTACTTCAGGCATGTCAAAGTTAATAACATAACTTAAATCTTGAATATCAATACCTCTTGATGCGATATCTGTCGCAACCAATACTTGAGTGGTTAAGTCTTTAAACTCTTTAAGAGCCGCTTGACGTGCGTTTTGAGACTTATTTCCATGGATTGCTTTAGCACTTATGTTTCTTTTTAATAGCTCTTTTACGACTTTATCAGATCCATGTTTTGTACGAGTAAATATCAAGACGGAGTCTGACTTCTTTTTTCTTAAGAATTCGACAAACCAATCTGTCTTATGGTTGTTATCCACATAGACAACGAATTGCTCAACGGTATCAACAGTTGAAGAAACAGGTGTAATTGAAACTCTTACTGGATTAACAAGTAATTCTTCTACAATTTGATTGATCTCTGGTGGCATTGTTGCCGAAAAAAGCATGGTTTGCTTTCGATTAGGTACTTGTTTGATGATTCTTTTAACATCATGAATAAATCCCATGTCTAGCATACGATCAGCTTCATCTAAGATAAATATCTCAATCTTTGATAGATTAATAAAACCTTGTTGAATGAGATCCATTAATCTTCCTGGTGTAGCAATTAATACATCCACACCTCTTCTTAGCTCACTGACTTGCTTACCTTGACCAACACCTCCAAAAACAACTAAGGAGCGCAGTGGCAAGTACTTACCATAGGTTTGATAACTTTCTTGAATTTGAACTGCTAACTCACGTGTTGGTGTTAAAATCAATGCTCGAATAGGTCGAGTCTTTGAATGTTGTTGAACTTGTGACAGTTTTTGTAGTGTTGGAATTGCAAATGCTGCAGTCTTTCCTGTTCCTGTTTGAGCAAGACCTAAAATATCTCGACCCTCTAAAGCGGCAGGAATTGTTTCTGATTGTATTGGTGTTGGTTCTGAGTATGATGAATCCTTTAGTGCTTTGAGTATTGGAGCACAAATCCCTAGTGTTGTAAATTCCATGTTTATCCTTTTCATTGTGAACTCTCTTGATTTCACAATCAAAAGAATATTCTTAACAACATCCTAATTAAGTATTAATTATAATAAGTAAATGTGTTTAAGTTCGTATTATAGTCCTTTATTAGATAAATGTAAATGACTACATAGTTTGTAAAGGTATTTCATTTATATAAAGTAGAACTCAGAAATCAATTGTTGAGTAAATATCTGATTTATTCAAATTAAGTAACAATGATTCTACAGCCATAAGTTAATCATGATCACAATCAATGAATTCTAAACTCACTCTGTGATTTTTTTGATTAAGAATACAAAAAAATGCATCGATTTAACGATGCATCTTAAATGAAGTTTTAGAATAAAAGAGCTTGTTACCCTAAATCAATAAACTGAGACTTAGTGCGGTAAATAATGTGCTCGCATACATTTTTTGTATGATCTCCTGCACGCTCAACATTTCTTAAAATTCCAATCATTGCGACTGAAACTCTTTCACCCGCTGGGAGTGCATCAATTTTATCAACAAGTTGATTAAAGCGTTTGTCAAGAAGTTCATCTTTTAATGCGACTTGATAAGCTAAGTTCGCTTCTGGATGTTTTAAGACATCAATTGCTTCATCAAAGTTAGATAAGAACTGTGTCACAAGACTTAAGGCATCTTCTTCAATAGGTTCAGGTAAGATTTGTTTCTTAATCACGAAACGTGCAATGTTTTTTGCATAGTCTCCAATGCGCTCTAATTCATTGGCAATCTTCATCGCACTAATTAAGAATCGTAGATCCTTAGCAACTGGTTGAAGCAGTGATAAAGCCTGAATTGAAATTTCATTGACTTCCACTTCATAATGATTAAGAATGGCATCTTGTTCAACCACATACAATGCTTTATCTTGATCTGATTTGATTAAAGCATCCACCGCAGTAGTCATCATCATTTTCACTTGGTAAGCCATAAGTAGAATTAATTCATTGAGTTGAATAATTTGATCATCGAGTTTCATACAAAATTCTCCTTGCTTTATTTATTATACAAATACAATGTCAATGATGTGTTAAGACAATGTTAATTTTGGGAAAGTTAATTTAAATATGGTTCCCTCATTGGGTTTACTTTCTACTTCTATGTTTCCTTGATGAGCTAAGATAAAACTACGTGCAATATTCAATCCTAATCCACTTCCACCACTTACACGGCCCCTTGAAGATGAAGTACGGTAGAAGCGATCAAAGATATGTGGTAAATGAGCAGGATCAATGCCTAAACCATTATCACTGAATCGAATATAAACATATTCGAGTGTTTCTTCAACATTAATCTCAAGTAATGTCGCAGAGGCATGAATCATGACATTTGAGATAAGATTCGTCAAAATACTCTCAAAAGCCTTTTTATCCACAAACAACACTGTTTTATCATTCACATTGACTTTAACTTGAAGTTGATGTTGTTGAAATGGCACTTGATATGAATGAATAATATCTTCAATTAGTGCTTTTGCATTATTAGGCTGTTTTACGATCATCATCTTATCTTCACTTAACTTAGAGAGTGTCAACATATCTTTCACAATCGATTCTAAGCGTAGTGATTGATCATAAAGTTGTGATAAGAAATCAGTTTTATCATTTGATTCCATATTAGGAGTTCTTAGAATTAATTCTGAAATTCCTTTGATTGCTGTAATTGGTGTTTTTAATTCATGAGAAGCATCCGCAACAAAGCGTCGTTGAAGTTTATCTTGTTGAATAAGACGCGTTACATCTTGTAAAACACATAGGAAACCATGATAGCGATCACTAACATAGATTGGTAAACAGTGAGCTGAGTAGAACTGATGATCAAGTTGGATATCTTGAATCATTGGCATTTCTTGATAGTAGGCTTGTTTGAAGAGTTTGTAGATTGGTCTTGGATAGGATCGATTATCATACATCAGCCCTTCAACATTTAGTTTAACCAACTCACGAAATGAAGCATTGGCTAACACAACACTCCCCTTTTGATTAAACAAGATCATTGGATGAGGATAATACATCATTAAAATATCCAATTGCTCTTGTAAAACATGTTGATTCTGATTGGTTTTATACTTCTCAAGCTCAAAACTTTCTTCTTGCTTACGCAACAGTGATTCAATTGTAAGTTTAAAGAAAACTATGGAAATCGTACTCATCAAGACAATGGACACACTTGCAATCCATGACCAAGACCAAATAACGATAGCTCCAATCAAAAACAAAAACCAAACTCTAAAATACCATTTATCGCTTGGCTTGTAAGACATAGCCTACCCCACGTTTTGATTCAATGGTTAATGAGGAAGTTTCAAGCTTCGTTCTTAGTTTAAAAATATGAACATCCACAATACGAGTATCCCCATCATAATCAAAATTCCATAACTCATTTAAGATATCATCACGTGTAAGTACAATATTCGCATTTGATAATAAATAAGCCATTAAGTCAAATTCTTTCTTTGTACAGCCAACGAGTTGTTGATTTACAAACAACTCACGTGTTAGTAAATTACATTCAACATCATGATAAGCAATAATCTTCTGATCATTAGTTTGATGTTTTCTAACATGGGCACTTAATCGTGCAAGAAGTTCTCGTGGTGAGAAAGGTTTACGAATGTAATCATCCACACCCGCTTCAAAAGCTTCTAAGACATCACTCTCTTCATCCTTAGCAGTAAGCATTAAAATAATAGCATCACTCTTTGAATGTCTTATCATTTTAACAAGCTCAATACCACTAAGTTGTGGAATCATCCAGTCGACAATAAAAACATCAAATTTTTGAGTATTTATCCCAAATTTTGCATCCACCCCATTTGCATAGTGAGTTACAACATACCCAGCATTCTTCAAATCATACATTAGAAGTTTTGCGATACTTAATTCATCTTCAATTAAACAAATGTTCATCTTTCCCTCACTCATAGCGCTTAAGCACTTTCTTAACAATTGGATGACGTACGACGTCGACATCACTTAATGTGACAAATGCAATTTCTGGAATACCTTGTAGTCGATCTGCAGCATCTTGAAGTCCTGATTTCTGATCTTTTTTCAAATCTATCTGTGTTAAATCCCCATTTATGACCATATGAGCCCCATGTCCCATACGTGTAAGAAACATCTTCATTTGAGCAGCTGTAGTGTTTTGTGCCTCATCTAAAATGACGAAGGCTTGTTCAAGTGTACGGCCTCTCATGTAAGCTAAAGGAGCAATTTCAATGGTGCCTTTCTCAATATAGCGATTGGTCGTTTCCATGCCTAACATGTCATATAATGCGTCATAAAGAGGTCTTAAATAAGGATCAACCTTTTCTTTTAAATCTCCTGGTAAGAAACCTAGATTCTCACCTGCTTCTACAGCAGGTCGTGTTAGTATTATCTTTTTAACATGGTTTAATTTTAATGCATTTACCGCAAAAACAACACTAATATATGTTTTTCCTGTACCAGCAGGTCCTAGAGCGAAAACCATATCTTGTTTTTGAAGAGCATCTACTAGAACTGCTTGTCCATAGGTTTTTGCTAAAATGGGTTTACCTTGAGCATTGCTTGCAATAACACGCTTCAAATGAGCAATCGGAGGTAGTCCTTGTTTTACATGATCTATAAGCATTAAGAATGTTGGGGCATCACATTTTTGAAATGTAAGAATAAGTTCAATAGCAGAATTAACAACTTTAGAAACCATTGACTCATTTTCTTTACTTGAACACTCACAAACTAGATGGTGATTATTTAAGAAAACCTTTGAATCGAAATGCTCTTCAAGAAGTTTTAAATGCTCATCCATTGCCCCACAAAGTTGGCGAAGTTGTTGATCATTTAACTGTGAAAGACTAATGGTTAAAGGCGTAGAGCTCATAGTTAGACTCCTTTTTTATAGTATATCATAGCAAGAGATAATATGAAAAAAGTACACTTGCGTGTACTTTCCTATTTACGTTTTTTAGCTTTACGTGCAGCTTCAGACTTTAACTTGCGTTTTTGTCCTGGCTTGACGTAATATTCACGTTTGCGAATATCAGCGAGGGTTCCAGCGCGAGAAACTGAACGTTTAAAACGACGTAACGCTTCATCGAGGCCTTCGTTTTCTTTGATAACGACTCTTGGCATTTTTATCACTCCCCTCTTTTTTAGCAGCAAAGGTATTATACATAATTCATGTTTAAATTACAACCACAATCTTTAAATTAAGCTAGTTTGATTTTAAAGAAATCTATAAAGTTCACGTAATTAATAGGAACCTTCAACTTTGTTTCCTTGCATTAAAGCAACACCACTTGAAGTTCCAATACGAGTTGCTCCAGCTTCAAGCATCATCATGACATCCTCATATGAGCGGACACCACCAGCGGCTTTAACTTGAATAAAATCTTTAGCAATAGACTTAAGTAATGCTACATCTTCTTTAGTAGCCCCTGAAGTTGAAAATCCTGTACTTGTCTTAACAAAATCAGCTTTCGCATCAATAACCGCTTGAGTCGCTTGTACTTTTTGCTCATCAGTAAGTAAACATGCTTCAATAATAACTTTTAGTGTGTGAGATCCAATGGCTTGCTTAACTGCTGCAATATCTTGCACAACATAATCATAGTCACCATCAATAAGTTTTCCTACATTAAGCACCATATCTATCTCTACTGCACCATCTAGAATGCATTGTTTTGCTTCAAAGGCTTTTGAATGTGTAGACATTGCTCCTAATGGAAATCCAACAGTCGCGCATACGTCAACGCCTGAACCCTTTAATAACTGTGCAACCAATGATACTCGTGATCCATTCACACATACAGTCTTAAACTGGTATTGTTTCGCTTCTTCACACAACTTAATAAAGTCTTCTTTTACTGCATTTTGCTTCAGTAAAGTGTGGTCGATAAGATGATTCATAGTTTATCCTCTTCTTTCATTTTTACTCGCTCTTTTATTGCGGCTACTGCGACGATATGGTCACCCACATAATCACTTTTCTCATATGCTCGCGCAATCATCGTCTCACAGCCTTTGCCTAAAATCAATAAGCAGTCCCCTTTTTTACAAAGTGTGACAGCTTGTCTTATGGCTTGAACACGATCTGTTATGATGACATATGGTGTATTCTTTATTCCTTCTGCAATATCATGACAAATTTTAATCACATCTTCATCGCGTGGATCATCTTCTGTCAAAACAATCATATCGCATGCTTCATCGGCTAACTGTCCAAAAACTTTACGCTTAAGTGTATCTCGCTGTCCTGCACTTCCAAAAACAGTGAGAATACGTCCTTTTGACATGGATAATGCATAATCAAAGATCTGTTTTAGACCATCTGGTGTGTGTGCAAAGTCAACAATGACATCAAAATCTTGTTTTTCATCAATACGATGCATTCTACCAAGTACTTGTGAAAAATGGGGTGTTAAATGCAGAAATGTTTCATAAGGTAAGTCATAATAATGCACAATACTCACAAGCGCTAATGCAAGATTAGTAACATTAAATCGAGCAATAAGGTTTGTATGAATCGTGACTGTTTCATTTCTTAGTGAATCAAAGAGTTCAAATGTTGATGATTTGCTTTCGCATACTATCTTAGATAAACGTACAATCGCATTTTTGTTCTCTCCAACACTAATCACTTTCGAGTTTGCTTCTTCTACCATTTTCAAACCATAGTCATCATCAATGTTTATGACACATAAACCATCAGATTTAATTTGAGAAAACAGTTTTGATTTCGCAATAAAATATTGGCGCATATCACCATGATAATCAAGATGATCATGGGTTAAATTCGTAAATATTGCCACATCATAATCAATATTTTGAGTACGACGTTGATCTAAACCGATTGAACTTACTTCCATTGCACATGCTTTAACGCCTTCTGCAACCATGCTTGATAAGTATTGATTGAGTGTAACTAAATCAGGTGTTGTAAGTTGAGTTGTTAAAACAGTGTCCTTGTATGATGCATGAATCGTACCAATCACTCCACATAATTGAAAACTTGAGATAAGTTGCTTAATAAGAGCAGTAACACTACTTTTACCATTAGTTCCTGTAACCCCAAACATATCCAATTTATGTGAAGGAAAATCATAAAATCGATTCGTAACTTCACTTAATGTATCAATAACATCATTAACTTTATGATAGATAACGTTACTTTTTGTCTCGATGTGCGATGAATAGACAATAACAACCGCTCCATTTTCAATCGCTTCATCCACAAATTTATGACCATCATAACTTAATCCTTTTATGGCAAAAAAGATTGATTTCGGTGCAGGAAGTCGTGAATCAATCATCAATGACTGAATATGAATTTTAGAAGGTACATCAATGAGTGATGACAATCGTTTCATTTCTTTTTGCCTTTCGCATGCTTAGCAAGTGCCTTTTGACACTTCTTCGCAAGTTTTGGATGGAACAGTTGAAAGTCACATCCTTTTTGAGTAAATGATACTAAATCTTGATTAAGAATATCATAAGCAAGTGAAAATATTAAGTCGTTATCATTGACTATTTTTGCGAGTGGATACTCTTTAAGTAAAGTCATCCCTTCACAATGAATAAGAACACCTTGTTTATAATCATACAGTACATGATTATTATCATTCGATGCAACAAGTTTATATGAGTAGAAATCACTTTGAAGTAGGCTTAATCCATATAAACTAAGTGGATTAACAACATTCTCTTTGTAGTCCTTATATAGTTTGAAATACTGAGGTAAATCAAAGACAGCGGGTCTTTTCATAATAAGTGCATTAAGGAGAACATCAAAAAACGGCACCACTATGCTTTCATCTTCAAAATTAAATACTTTTACATTGGAGTAATAGGATTCTAGGTATTGAATTAAAAACTGATTTCGCTTTGCATATTCCATATCTTGCCAAAGATCATAGAAATCATGGCGAATCGCTTCGGATGCTCTTTGAAAACCTTCTTTATTCTCTAATGCGATATCCATCATTAATGCATTGGCAATATCAAAACTAGATGGAGTTGCACTCTTAATAAAGGATTGATGAAGCCAAGATGCACGCCACGCTTTAATCTGTGAGCGATACACTTTATATGGATAAAAATGATGATATTTAATTAAAAGTTTTGAAATGTCATTAATCATGATATGCCTCAATCATTGCTAAGCTTGCAATAGCAGCTGTTTCAGCACGCAGAATTTTATGTCCTAATGAAACAAGCTTAAAATCATGTTCTTTAGCCCAATTAACTTCAGCAGCACTAAATCCACCTTCAGGACCAATCACAATTAGTGTTGATTGATCTTTGCACGCTTTAAGTGAAACGGATTCACCAAGGATGTTTTCATAACATAAACCTTTAAATGAAGCTTCCACTTTAATTAGATTTTTAAAAGATACTAATGAGCGAATGTGACATAAAGTCTTACGATGACTTTGCTCACATGCTTCCTTCGCAATAAGTTGATATCGTGCACGTTTCTTTTCAAAATCACTAACAGAGAGATCTACAATCGTACGCTCACTTGTGAAAGGAATGATTTCCTTAGCTCCAAGTTCACATGCTTTTTGAATAACCCACTCAAATTTGTCTTTTTTAAGAAGTGCAACGGCGAGTTTCATAGGCACTGATGAATCATCTTTTTGAAATATTTCTTCAGTGACTTCACCTTTCTTATCTAAAGGTTTAACGCTAACTTCATAAACACGTGATGTGTTATCAACCACCACTATTTTTGAGGCTTGTTGAAGACGTAAAACACGATTGAGGTGATGAAACATTGTTTCATCAAGCTCAATCACATTTGATTGTATTTCATAGTCTACAAAATAGCGTTGCATACTTACTTCACCAAAGCTTTTAGTTTCTTCACTTCAAAAGGTTTAATTACACGTGTGTGTCCTACTGGAAGACCATCAAGACCTAGAAAGCCAATGTGTGTGCGTGTTAGTTTAATAAGATCAACATTTAATGCTTCAAACATACGACGAACAATACGATTTTTTCCTTCATGAATGGTTAATGAAACAATTGTAGTTCCTTTATCTTTTTGAAACTGAGCAAAATTGATTGTAGCTGGTAAAGTTAATCCATCTTCAAGCTCAACCCCTTTTTCAAGTTTGTCACTTACTGTTTTTGTTAGAGCACCCACAATGACTGCTTCATATGTTTTTGGAATTTCATACTTTGGATGGGTCATTAGATTCGTAAATTGTCCATCATTAGTAAGAATAATTGCTCCTAAAGTATCTTTATCAAGTCGCCCTACTGGAAACAAGCGAACATCCTTAGGTACAAAATCTAGGACAGTTTGACGTCCACGATCATCACTTGCTGTGGATAATACGTTTTTTGGTTTGTTTAAAAGATAATAATAAAATGTTTTTTGTGCAAAGATACTAACACCATCCACATTAATATCATCATCAACTGAAGCCATATATCCTAACGTTGTAATCGTTTCGCCGTTAACTTTAACACGTCCTTGAGTAATCATTTCTTCTGCTTTGCGAAGTGAAGACACTCCAGCTTGTGCTATGAGTTTATGCAGTCTCTGATTTGCCATAAAGATCCTTCTCCTCGCTTTCGATTGGTTTTAAAATTGGTAATGATTGTAAAGATGCTAAGTGAAATACATCAAGAAAATGAGATGTCACTTCATAAAGTATAGGTCGTCCTGGTGTATTCTCACGTCCTGCCTCTTGAATTAAGTCGAGGGCAACAAGTTTACGCACAATCATGTCGACATTAACCCCACGGAGTTGTTCAATGATTGATTTAGTACAAGGTTGACGATAAGCAATGATTGCTAAAGTTTCAAGTGCTGAATTAGACAACGATGACGTGGCTTTCATTTGTAGATGAAGTGCTAAGATATCATGAACTGCTTTGACGGTCACAAGTTTAAAGGAATCGGCAGTTTCAATAATTTGAAATGCGCTTAAATGTTCAATATAGCGAGCATTGAGAACTTCAACACATGCTTCTATATCTTGAGGTGCACACATCATAATCATGGCTAATGATTGTTTTGTAATCCCCTCTTCACCACTCATATAAATGAGTGCTTCACATTGTTGAATTAAACTTGGGTTCATAACGCTTCGCTCACTTTCAAATAAATCGTATCTTCCATATTAATATAATCTAAGGTATGTAATCGAATGCAATCAAGGATCGCAAGAAAACTAACAATCATACATTCTAGTGACTCACATGTTGAGAATAACTCTTCAAGAGAAAATTCTTTTCCTTTAGACTTCGCAAACTTAAGAATAATATCAACACGATCTTCAACAGACATCTCTTTAAAAGTTGTCTTAATATCAAATGGTGTTGTTAACTTATAGCGAACTAATACTTTATTCATTGCTTTCACTAGATCATGAAGATTATGATCATAAAACACATTAACTTGAACAGGAGCAGAAAGTGACAATGCTGTAAAATGCTTAGAACGCTCTTCAAACATACCTTTTAAGGTAATTGACGCTTCTTTAACTGCACTGTATTCAAGAAGTCGTGCAACAATCGATTCTGGATCTTCACTTGCCTCTGTTTCAAAATCGCTTTTTTCTTGAGGAATTAATTGTTTTGACTTATATTCAATTAACCCAGCAAGTTCAGAAATATATTCCGTCGCAATTTCAAATTTCATTTCTTTCATTTGATTAAGGAATGCTTCATATTGCTCAATGAGAATTGAGATATTTAAGTCAAAAAGATCAAGTTTCTTTTCCTTGATCAAGAATAGCATTAAATCTAGAGGTCCTTCAAATGAAGCAATTGTGACGTTAAATTTCATAACTTGGACATTATACCACACACATCATAGTGATACCATCACTCGCAGATTTCATGAATGAGTATTGGAGAACTCACAGGAGATGGTGAAATCACAATCGCATCACTGAGTTTTGTGAAAACATCTTCAGGAATTGGATCATCATGATGAATCTCACATATGACATCATCAATCTTAACTTCATCCCCTACTTTAGCTTTAAGAACAAAACCAACTCCAAATTTTAAGATATCATCTTTCTTTAATCTTCCTGCACCTAGAAGTGTTGCGCCAAGTCCTAAAGGCATTGCTTCAATGGTTTTAATAAACCCTGAAGAAGTGGCTAGAAATGGTGTCACATGTTGTGACTTTGGAAGTAATGAAATATCATCCACATACTTGACATCGCCACCTTGTGCTTCAATAAATGTTTTGAATTTACTCAGTGCACTACCATCTTTTAGTACACGATATACTGCTTCTTTTGCCTCTGAAATTGTATTAAAGTGTTTTGATTGAACAAGCATTAGACTTGCTGCTTCTACACATAGATTTGTTAGGTCTTCTGGACCTTCTCCTTTTAGTGTTGCAATGGCTTCTTTAACTTCAAGAGCATTTCCTATCGCAAATCCTAAAGGTTGATTCATATCACTCAAAATTGCAATCGTATTCTTATTCGCATGCTTACCAATGCTAATCATGGCATAAGCAAGTTCTCGTGCATGATCCACATCCTTCATGAATGCTCCATCACCAAATTTAACATCAAGAAGAATCGCATCAGATCCTGCTGCTAGTTTCTTAGACATAATACTTGATGCAATAAGTGGAATAGCTGGGACAGTTCCCGTAACATCTCGAAGTGCATATAGCATTTTGTCTGCAGGAACTAAGTTTTGTGACTGCCCCATAATCGCAAGTCCGTTTGTATTGACTAAATGAGCAAACTGTTGAGACGTAATTTCAGTTGAAAAGCCTGGGAATGATTCAAGTTTATCAATCGTTCCACCAGTATGACCTAATCCTCGCCCACTCATCTTCGCTACTTTTCCACCACATGCTGCCACAATAGGTGCTAACACAAGGGATGTCTTATCTCCAACACCACCTGTTGAATGCTTATCATTGGTCATTCCTTTAATGGAAGACAAATCAACCACATCACCACTATTCATCATTTCATGAGTCAGCCAAGCCGTTTCTTGCTCATTAAGTCCATTAAGTACAATCGCCATTAAAAGAGCCGATGATTGATAATCTGGCACTCTATTCGCAACAAGCTCTTTTATCCAAAACGAAATTTCTGCTTGGGTTAAGTCTTGTTTATCCCTTTTCTTTACAATAATCTCTAGCATGTTTGACATGTTTTTTCCTCTATAAGTTTCTTATGGTTTCTATGGATGCTACAGCACTTTCTTCGATACTTAATGGTATGCCACACTCAAGAGTGACTTTTACTGGTCTACTTAATAATGAATCTAATCCATTCGCTTTTATTTTCATAACTTGAAATCTAAGGTTTTCTAATTCATTAAGATGATCTTGAGTTAAGTCATCTTCAATCATAATGCAGTATGTCGGAAAATCTTTTATAGTATCAATTTTCAAAGTATTCAACCATGCTTGTGGTAGTCCATATGATGTAGCCTTAGGTTGAAAGAAGACACATTCACTCGCAAGACCTACTAAGCATATTTCATAAATAAGGGGTAATGAAGGCACTAGAATCAAGGTATTCAATTGTAGTGGAATATGATTGCGATACTTTACTTTTACTTTTACTTTTGAAACTCTCAGAAAAAGTACTGCCCACATCCTTACAAGATGATGTTTGACATCTAATGATAATCTTTTCATTTTCCTTAGATTAAGTTGCATTGGTAACCAAAAAAACGCACGTACTAAGAATAGTTTAAATCGAATCATCGATGATACTCCTCACACATGAATGTATTGTATTGAACAGAATTAACTAAAGTCATATGATCTTCAAATCGATCAAGTTTTACATCCCCATCAAACTCATCTGCAATATGAGATAACCAAAGTACAGAAACATAGGGGAAGAATAAACGATATATTTGTAATCCACCACAGATGAAAATATCTGATTGATATGATAATACTGCATCTAGAAGTTGCGACTCATCATTAAACACAATGACATTATCATGTTTTGGTTCATAGTCTAATTGGGATGTTAAAACCCATATCATACGATTACTTAACTTTACAGGAATTGATTCATACGTCACACGTCCCATAACACATACATGATTAAGTGTTTTAGCTTTAAAGTGAGCTAAATCTTCAGGGTTATGAAAAGGCATTGTGTCGTGATGACCAATCGTGCGTGTTGAGTTAATTGCAACAATCATATGAATCATTAGACACTAACCTTGCCTGCGATATGAGGGTGTGGTTCATAACCAATGAGTTCAAAATCCTCTTCAACAAAATCCAAGATGTTATCTCTATGAGCTATTCTTACTGCTGGAAGAGGTCTAAAATCACGTTGTAATTGAAGGTTGACTTGCTCAATATGATTTTTATAAATATGGACATCTCCAAGGGTATGTACAAAATCTTTTGCTTGATAACCACATACTTTTGCAACCATCATTAGAAGTAAAGCATAGGATGCAATATTGAAAGGAACGCCTAAAAATACATCAGCTGAGCGTTGGTATAGTTGAAGACTTAAGGTGTTGTTGTGTACATAAAACTGCATAAAAGCATGACATGGTGGAAGTGCCATATCTTCTAGTTGTGCTGGATTCCAAGCACTAATGATATGACGACGAGATGTTGGATTATTTTTTAAGTCTTCAATCACTTTATGGAGTTGATCGACACCAAAGAAGTTACGCCACTGATGACCATACACTGGCCCTAAATCCCCATATTTTAGTGCAAAATCATCATCTTCTTTTATCTTTGCAATGAATTCTTCCATGCTTTCGCCTTGATATGCTTCAGTTTTTTGATACTTCGCATAAGGCCAATCATTCCAAATTCTTACATTTTTCTTAACGAGTGGTTGAATATTTGTTTCACCAGAAATGAACCATAATAACTCCACAAGTATGGACTTAAAATGGACTTTTTTAGTGGTAATTAAAGGAAAGCCTTCACTAAGATCATAGCGAGATTGATAACCAAATGTTCCGATGACACCCGTTGATGTACGATCATCACGTTCTTGACCATTCTCTAATACATGTTTAATTAACTCATGATATTGTTTCATAATTACCTCACATTAAAGACATTATACACTAAAAATGAATGATAATGAGCATAAACAAAGCGTTAACGATGATTTCAAAACATAAAAAAAGCGCTTAAAGCGCTTATGCTGATGCTTGTAAAAATGATAGCTTTTCAGCAACAACTTCACAACTATAAAACGGCTTATTCTCTTTAGTAATTATCATATTCGCTTGTACCCTGCCCTTTACCCCTACAAGTGATCCTATTTCACATACTGCAATCGCAGATTCTGCTACACCACGCCATAATGTGCATAAGATCAAGTCTTTCTCATATTCACCATGAGAATTTTTAAAGTTTCGATCCACTTCAAGTAACAAGTTTGCAACTTTGCTCCCTCCACTTGTTTCTCTTAATGTAGGTAGCTCAACAACTTTTCCAACTAAAACTATTTGATTTAACATACAACGATGTCCTCCTGTGAAGGCATTATAGTTAATCTTTAAAAGTAGTACAAATGAGCAAATTTGTATCACAATCACTTTAAATCAATAAAAAATGATGGTTATCATCATTTCTTACTTATTTCGCTTGTGGTGTAATTTTCACACGACTTGAATGAGTCAGTGAGTTTAATATATGCTGTTTTGCCAATTCTATATCTTTCATAGACATTGTTTGAAACAAACCTAAGACATCAAAGAAATCTAAATCATTTAAAGCATATCGAACAAGTTGTTTTGATAAGGAAGATGGTTTGTTTAATGCTTTTAAACTCATTCCTAAATAGCGACGTTTTAGTTGATTTAATGTCACTTCATCAAGATCGACCTTCTTCAACATGGATTCAATCCAATCAAACACTTCATCTAAGTGTTCATGCTCACATAGAAAAGCTATATAACTATAGTTTTGTGAGACATCGACATCCATATCAAAATAATCATTAATAAGTTCTTGATCAATCCACTCTTGGTAAAGTGGATTGAGTTCACTAAAGGTAGCTTCTAGAAGAAAACGAAGTGCAAATTGCTTCAAAACATTATTCATTGAACTTCCTTCATGAGCATCAAGTTTTAGTGCGTAAACACCTTTCGCAACTTCAATATCCATTGTGACATGAATGTCTTTAAATGCAACGTCGCGTGGTTCTATAATGGCTTCTTCACTGACACTATTTTTTTCTTTAGTGTTTGAAGATAATGGATGAGCTAGAATCATCGCTTCTACTGATTCAATAGGTTCATTAGTAACACAAACACATTGCATTAGAGATGGATGATAAAAGCGATTAAATGCATCCATAAGTTGTTTTAAAGTAATGTCAGTGACACTCTTTTTTGAACCACCGATGTCATGAATAATAGGATGATTATGATAAAGCGACTTATAAAGGTTTTTTACAAGTGCTTGATCAACCATAGCTTCATACATAGAGAGCTCAGAAATAATAATCCCTTTTTCTTTTTCAACACTCTCTTCACTTAACGAACAATCACTCACTAAATCTAAAAGTAAATTTGATGATTCTTTAAATTTTGTCGTGGTATTGAAGTAATAACAAGTTTCTTGATAAGACGTAAATGCATTGACTTGAGCTCCTAATTCAGAAAACTGAGCCATAATGTCCCCACTCTCAGATTCAAAGAGTTTATGCTCAAGAAAATGAGCCAAACCAGGTTTATATAATTCATGTTGTTCATCATAAACATTTGAGTGAATACCACCAAAAGGAACACCTACAATCATGGATTGTTGTTTAAAGTCAGGTTTATATAGTATTGTAACTTTCATCCCAGAAGGAGTTACAAAACCATGTGTTTTTTCGAGTTGCTTAAACATTATTTTCTCCTAACAACACAAATTCTCCAATGCATTCACTTGATTGAATAGCCTCTAGAATCTGCTCTCTCTTTAATTCATTAATCTTTTTAGTGATTAATTCAATGTTGAATTCTTCATCTTTTAATCGACTTGAATAATGAAGATTAATCATCGACATTACATCATCATCACTACTTACTAAGCTATGAATCATCATTTGTTTTGCTTGTTCAATAAGTGAATCTTCAATATCCTTCATGGCTGCAAATTGCTCATCAATCATTGCGGATACGATATCAACTTTATCACTTTCAATTCCAGTAACAACATTCATAACCCCATCAAAAGCAATGACCGATGCATGAATAAAATAACATAAACTGTTTTTTTCACGAATATTTGTAAATAATAACGATGTTGGTAAACTTCCAAAGGCAATAGCAGCGACTCGATATGCAAGATATCGTGGATCTTTATAATCAACATTGGTCGCATACGTTTTCACTAGAACTGTTTGAGGACTAAATTTTTGCACTGAATGTCTTTCAAGAGGTTCTGATTTCAACATTGTAAACGTAGGACTACTCATCTTATCTTGATGTAAAAATGATTTCTTGAGTTCTTCGAGAATTATAGACTCATCAAATTGACCAATATGATAAACATCACATGCAACTTCTTTAAGTAAATCTTTAAAACTATGAATATCCTCAAGAGTTATCTTAGTGACTGTTTCGTCTCCATCGACTTTGAGTGCATACGATGTATTCTCATATCGTGCTGCACTAAGTGCAAGTGCATACTTAACATGTTGTTCTTGTTCACGCTTTACGTTTTGAAGTACATTCGTCTTCGCTTCTTTTAGCGTTTCTTTATTAACAAGTACCCCTCCTAAAATCATCATCATCCATGAAAGAAAGCGCTGATTTTGCTCAGAATCATTCACAATACTCCCTTCAATGCCTTTAAAAACTACACTAAGCACAAAGGATTGCCCATACGTCGTGACGTACGAACCAAACGATGCATCATAGAGTTCATCCATCCAACGAAGCATCGCTTGTTTAGTGGGAGCATTTATAGAGCGATCATCAAGAAGCTCACTATATACTTGAGCACAGTTAATATTATGTTGTGTCATTGGAAATAAAAAGCGAAAAACAAATGTATTATCCTTAAATTGGGTAGAATATTTTGTGTGAAAATTAAAGTTTTGTCTTATTTGTTGAGTTTGAAACATCTATATTCCCCTTTATATTTGGTATACTAACAATGAGGTATGATTATGAATCAAAAACACTCATCACAATCAGTCTTACTTATTATTGATATGATTGAAGGATTTGTCAATGAAGGTCCTCTCTTTGATCCTTATATTCGCACAATTGTGCCAACTCTACGAAGGACTATGGATTTTTTCAAACAACAACATTGGCCAATGATTGCCATAAATGATCATCACCATTCAAATTCATGTGAATTCAAAGCGTTCCCACCTCATTGCTTGAGTGATACCATTGAATCAAAACTCATTAAAGAGTTACATGATGAACAACTGCTAGTGCTACACAAAAATAGTGTCAATGCATTTATGTCACCTCAGTTTCAAGCATGGTTTCATGATGCACCAATCTATAAAAGATATGTAATCGGTGGTTGTGTCACTGACATTTGCATTTTACATTTTGCATTATCACTTAATTCCTATTTTCATGAACATGATATAGATTCCACAGTTGTTGTGTTAAATGATGGTGTAGCAACTTATGATTTAGAAAACCATAATCGCACTGAATATCACAATGCAGCGATTAACCTAATGAAACAAGTGGGAATCCACTTAATTGAAAGCGAGTCCTTATGAGTAATCAATCCCTGTATATCGATTTCTATGAAATCACCATGGCCTATACCTATTTCAAAGAAAATCTACTTGATGTTGAAGCAACCTTTGATATGTTTGTAAGAAAGATTCCTGATCAAGGAGGATTTCTTGTCGTCAATGGACTTCATGATCTTATAGATCGTATCCAAAACTTCAAATTCGAACCTGAACACATTGAGTATCTTCGTAATACTAAGATGTTTGATGAGTCATTCTTAACGTATTTATCAGAATTAAAACTAACACTAACCATGACTGCAATGCCTGAAGGATCGATTGCATTTGCTAATGAACCACTTATTACAATCTCAGGACCACTCATTCAAGCTCAACTTTTAGAAACCCTACTTCTTGCAAGTGTTAATTATCCAACTCTTGTTGCAACTAAAGCTCGTCGCATTACAACAGTTGCGAAAGATAAAGCAGTTGTAGAGTTTGGAGCTCGACGTGCTCATGGATTTGATGCTGCACTCATTGGTGCTAGAGCTGCGATTATAGGCGGTTTTAAGGCCACCTCAAACACTTTAGCCGCATATACACATAATCTTCCTTTGTCAGGAACACTCGCTCACAGCTACATCCAAATGCATGACAGTGAGTATGAAGCATTCCTAAGTTATGCACGAATTAATCCTACAAAGACAGTATTACTTGTGGATACCTATAATACTTTAAGTTCTGGAATACCAAATGCAATTAAAGTAGCTCAAGATTTTCTAATTCCAAATGGTTACCGCCTTTACGCAATTCGACTTGATTCAGGAGATTTAGCATATTTATCGAAGAAGTCTCGTCAAATGCTTGATGAAGCTGGTTTAAATGATACCTTGATTATTGCTTCTAATTCATTGGATGAACATTTGATTATGAGTATGGATGCTCAAGGAGCACAGATTGATGCCTATGGTATTGGTGAGGCATTTATAACATCAAAATCATCCCCTGTTATTTCAGGAGTCTACAAACTAGTCCAAGTTAAAAAGAATAATGAGATTATTCCTAAGATAAAACTTTCAGATAATATAGAAAAAGTAACCAATCCTGCTCATAAGAAAGTCATTCGCTTTTATGATGAAAACCATAAAGCACTTGCGGATGTGTTGTTTCTTAAGGATGAGGAAGTTCCTTTAGATGAATTTGAACTATTTGATCCAATTTCACCTTGGAAGCGTAAAACTATAAAGAATTATCATTTCAAAGAAATGCATCAACTTATCCTTGATCAAGGAAAACTTGTGTATAACATACCTACTCTTGATGAAGTTAAACTTTATGCTCAAAAGGATTTTGAAAGTATATGGGCTGAGGTCACGCGTTTACTTAATCCATCCATTTACTATGTGGATTTAAGTCAAGGATTATATGATTTAAAACAAGGATTAATTCAAAAAGTAATATCAAAAAAATGAGTTCTCATATGAGAACTCGTTTTACTTTTATCGTTTGCCTTTATCGAATGGTTCACCAAGAGCTTTAGGAGCAACTGATTTTTTCGAAGTGAATGCTAAGACAAGGATTGTAGTGAGATATGGTATAGATTTAAACAAGTACCCTGGAATTCCAAGACTTAATAGAATTGGAATTGAAGTGTATGTCGCAGCGATTGTTTTCATAGCACCAAAGAAGAATGCTGCAAAGACAATTCGTTTTGGTTTCCATTGTCCAAAGATAAGTACTGCTAAGGCTAAGAAACCATATCCAGCAACACTACCACCAAAAGCTGTCGTAGTTGGGATTGTGAGAATGAGTCCACCCATACCTGCTAATAAACCAGAAATTAAAACTCCATATGTTCTCATACGATAAACGTTAATCCCTGCAGCATCTGCCGCTTGAGGATGTTCACCGCATGCACGTAGTCTTAACCCGAAACGTGTCTTATAGAAGACAAAGACAGAAATAGCTAGAATGACTAATCCTATGTAGGTAGAAATATAGGTGTTAGTGAAGAATAGTGGTCCAACAAATGGAATATCACCTAATAAAGCAACTTTAGGAATGCGATATTGATTAAAGAAGTATAGTTGGTTTGATCCTGTTTGATTACGCATTGTAAAGTTAAAGAATGCTGGAGCAAACATGTTGAGGGCGGTTCCAGAAATAACCTGATTGGCTTTCTGATACACCGAGGCATAGGCATGCAGTGAAGAGAAAATCATCCCAGAAATTCCCGAAACAAGTAATGCAAGAATGAATAAGAACTGTGCTGGGATAACACCAATAAACATATTGAGCACAAGGATACCCATAAAGGTAGAGAAGATCATAATTCCTTCTAGACCAATGTTGATAACACCACTTTGTTCAGAATACATGCCTCCAAGCGCAACCACCATAAGTGGAATTGCGAAGAACATGGTTTGTTGAACTAAGAAAGGAATATTCATGCGTTTTTCCCTCCTTTTCTCTTAAGATACTTCTCTAAAACGGATTTAGTAATCATGGCAAAGGCTGAGAAGTAGATGATGACTGAGACCATGATATTGATAATTTCTGTAGGAAATAAGGTTTGCATATAGAATCCACCTGTATTGAGGTGAGCTAGTAGTAAGCTACTAAAGATAATGCCGAGTGGATTTGAAGATGCTAATAAAGCAACTGGAATACCATTAAATCCTTGTAGTGGAATCACATCCACCACTTCGATATGAACACCTGTAGCGGAAAGATAAAGTAGTGCTCCACCTAGTCCTGCTAATGCTCCTGCAATCATCATTGATAATACGATATTTCGTTTTTCATTGACCCCTGCATAACGAGCTGCATGGCGATTAAATCCAACTGCTCGAAGTTCAAAGCCAAAGGTTGTTTTCTCTAAAATAATCCATATGATTATGGCTACAACAACCGCAACGACATATCCCATATGAACCCCGGTACGAGGAAACAAACTATCGAAGAAGCCTCTTGGGATAAAGGCATTGGTTGGAGATAGTGATTCATTACGAGTTTGATTAAAGACTGTCGCAACGACTAAATAGTTAACTAAAAACACAGCAACATAATTTAGCATAATTGAGGTAATAACTTCATTTACGTTTCGATATGCTTTAAGCCATCCTGATATTCCTGCCCATAATGCACCAGCAATCATGGCAACAATTAAACCAACAATCCAAGCGATTGATGTTGGTAAGAAAGTCCAACGTACACCAACGAAAATGGCAGCGAATCCTCCAACAATAAATTGTCCTGAAGCACCGATATTGAATAGTCCTGTTTTAAATGCAAATCCTACCGATAATCCTGTTAGTAAAATGGGAGTTGCTTGGTAGAGCATCTCTCCAAAACTACGTGGCATACGATTGAATCCACCTAACAATGCTCTTTGAAATCCTAAGAAAGCATTGTTTGGATCAGTCACAAGGAGAATTATTAACCCCATGATTAATCCAATTAGAATTGAAACTAAAGAGGCGAATATTGTTTTTAATGCTTCTTGATTAACATTTTTAAACATGACTTACCTCCTTATCTTTCTTAGAACCTGACATGTATAATCCTAGTTCTTGTTGAGTCGTTTGTTTTGGATTAAGTTCTCCTACAACTTCCCCTTCATACATTACGATGATACGATCTGAAACTTCTAGAACTTCATTGAGTTCTAATGAGATAAGTAATATTGCTTTCCCTAGATCACGAGCTTTAACAAGTTGATTATGAATATATTCAATTGCCCCAACATCAAGACCACGTGTTGGTTGAACAGCAACGATTAAGCTTGGAGCACGCTCGAATTCACGGGCAACAATTGCTTTTTGCTGATTTCCTCCAGACATTGAGCGAGCATTGGTTTTAGCACGTCGTCCTGCTCGGATGTCATATTGATCAATAAGTTGATTTGCACGTTTTGTGCGGGCATCAAACTTAATGAAACCTTTATCTTGTAAGTCTTTAGTAAAATAGGTTTGTAAAGCTAAGTTTTCAGCTAAATCAAATTCTAGTACTAAGCCATGTTTATGGCGATCTTCTGGAATATGAGATAAGCCTGCAACATTTCGCTCACGAATAGTTGCATTTGAGATATCTTTACCATTAAGTTTAATGGTGCCTCCCTTTTGCTTTACAAGTCCAGTAATCGCATAAACGAGTTCGCTTTGACCATTACCTTCAATTCCTGCGACACATAAGATTTCACCTGCACGTACCGTGAATGAAACATCAATGACTGAATCTTTATGTTGATGATGTCCCGCAACTGTTAGACCTGATACTTCAAGAACTGGGTTAGTTGGTTTGGCTTCTTCTTTGTCTAAAGTGAGAGAAATAGGACGACCTACCATCATTTCAGACATTTGCTCTTTAGAGGTCTCAGATACTTCAACAGTTCCAATATACTTACCTTGGCGTAAAACACTTACACGATCTGCAACAGCTTTAATCTCATTGAGTTTATGTGTAATAAACACAATTGATTTTCCTTCAGAAATTAGTAACTTCATAATCTTCATAAGTTCTTCAATTTCTTGTGGAGTTAAAACTGCAGTAGGTTCATCAAAAATCAATATATCATTATTACGATATAACATTTTTAAGATTTCAACACGTTGTTGCATCCCTACACTAATATCTTCAACAATTGCGTCTGGATCGATTCGTAATCCATATTGATTGGATAAATCGATAACACGTTGCCGAGCTTCTTTCATTTGAAGAACGCCATACTGAGTATCTTCAATGCCTAATATGATATTTTGTAAGACCGAAAACGTATGGACCAACTTGAAATGTTGGTGTACCATTCCTATTCCTAAAGTATTTGCATCATTAGGATTAGATATTTTTACTTCTTTCCCACGAATTTTTATAGTACCTTCTTCGGGTTGATACAAGCCAAATAAAACCGACATTAAGGTCGATTTTCCAGCTCCATTCTCACCTAACAATGCATGTATCTCTTGTGGCTTTACTTGCAAGGTTACGCGATCATTGGCAACAACACCAGGGAAAATTTTTGTGATGTTTAACATCTCAATGACATATTCCATGTGATTACTCCATTTCTTGAAACAATTATATATGAAAACGCTTAGATTGAGTAGTAATAAACAAAAAAAAGGCCTTTCGGCCTTTTAAAATAATTATTCTACGATTGTAACTGTAACTTTAGTTACTGGGATTGCTGAAGCAGAAGTAACATCAGTATCCTTAAGGATGTTTGTACGAATGCTGTCAGTGTTTGCAACTAATGCAGCATAGATTGCATCGTATTGTGCTTTAGTGAAATTGCTGAAACGTGAGAAGTCATCTGGTAAGTTAACTCCACCAACTGTAACATCTAATACTTCACTGACTCCACCTTTAAATGCATTCTTGTAGTAGCTATCAAGAGACATGTAAACTGAAGTACCTAATTCTTTCATAGCAGAAGTAATAACAGTTGTTGACTCATCTTTTTGGTTGATGTCAACACCGATTACTTTACCGTTGTTAGCTTGTGCAGCAGCCATAACTGAGTTACCAGCTCCACCTGCAGCAGCGAAGATCACTTCAGTTCCGCCTGTAAACCATGAAGCAGCTTTTGTTTGGTATGCTGTGTCTGGTCCAAATCCACCTAAGTAGTTGTAAAGGACTTCAACTTCAACATCAAGTTCAGCAGCAGCATATTCAACACCTTGAACAAATCCATATCCGAAACGTACTACAGCAGGAACTGCCATTCCGCCCATGAATCCTAATTTAGTAAAGCCTTCTTTAACTGCAGCGTAGCCAGCTAAGAAACCGACTTGCTCTTCAGCATAGAAAATTGAGTGAACGTTGTCTTCAATACGGAAAGTAGTGTAAGTTCCATCTTGTGGGAAACCATCAAGAAGAACGAACTTAACTTCTGGGAATAAATCTTGAGCTTGGAAAATTGCTGGTTCGAATAAGAAACCTGGAGTAACGATAATCTTAGCTCCATTGTCAACTGCTAATTCGATTGCAGCGATGTACTCAGCCGTAGATTTACCTGTAGGCTTGTAATATTTGTGTGAAACGTTCTTTTCAGTAGCGTATTTCACAACACCTTCCCAAGCACCTTGGTTAAATGATTTATCATCGATATCACCGATGTCGGTAATAAGCGCGATTTCAAATGTTTCTGGTGCTGCAGGTGAACACGCACTTAGTGCTAGCGCAAAAAATGCAATAAAAATAATAAATAACTTCTTCATTACTTTTCCTCCATGCAGAATAATCTGCTTATTATTATTCTAACTTAAAATGAATACGTTTTCAATTGAAAATCACATCATATGAAATTTTCGTGAAAAAAGTCATGAGCGACTCATGACTTAAATGTCTTTTCGTAATATTTCTCGAGGTTTTGATCCATTGGGTGGACTAATAATACCTTCTTGTTCCATCAAATCCATTAAACGAGCTGCACGGTTGTAACCTAGCGCGAATCTTCGCTGAATAAGTGATGTAGACGCTTTATTGGATTGAATAATGAATTGCTTAACTTCTTCATAGAGTGGATCATCACTAATATTAATAAATCCATCATTATGGTCTACCCCTTCAAGATTAATGAAGGCATCATCGTAGATTGGTTTTCCTTGTGCTTTAGCTGCTTGCGCAATCTTGTTCACTTCATCATCACTAATAAAGACACCTTGTACTCTTATATTGGCTGTTTCCCCAATTGGCATATAGAGCATATCCCCATTACCTAGTAGTTTCTCTGCCCCTCCAAAGTCTAGAATGGTTCGAGAATCAATGCTTGATGATACCGCAAATGCGATACGTGATGGGATATTCGCTTTAATAATTCCTGTAATGACATCCGTACTTGGACGTTGTGTTGCCACCACGAGATGAATACCAGCAGCACGTGCAAGTTGAGTAATACGCTGAATTGAGGATTCAACTTCTTTACCAGCTACGATCATTAAATCAGCTAATTCATCTACAATCACCACGATATAAGGCATAATTGATAAATGATCTTCAGGATAAGCTAAAACTTTTTCGTTATATGAGGTTATGTTTCTTACACCCACTGTCGCAAACACTTCATAGCGGTTTTCCATGAGAGCTACCACTGTTTTTAATGCTTTTGCTGCTTGACCTGCATCTGATATAACAGGTGCAATCAAGTGTGGAATATCATGAAATGCAGTAAATTCAACTTTTTTAGGATCAACAAGTAATAGTTTAACTTCATGTGGACTAGTTCTTAAAAGAAGTGTGGTAATAAGTGAGTTAACACATACTGATTTACCACTTCCGGTAGCCCCTGCAATGAGTAAATGAGGCATCTTATCGAGTTCACCAACAATGGTTTTACCCATCAAATCTTTTCCTAAAAGGAATAATAGTTTCTTGTTTTCTTTTTCTTTTGGTATCGTTCTCATGAGTTCAATAAGTCTAACCATACTCATTTCAACGTTTGGTATTTCTACCCCAACAGCATTTTTTCCTGGAATTGGAGCTTCTACACGAATATCTTTAGCCTGTAGTTCCATTTTAATATTATCAGCTAATGCTGCAATCCTAGATATCTTAATGGATGAATCAGGCTTAACTTCAAATTTAGTGACTGAAGGCCCAATATAGGTTTGTACAAGTTCAGCTGGTATTTGAAATTTTTCAAGAATTTCAATGAGTTTCTTCCCTTTTATTCCTGCCGCATGTGCATTAATTTGATTACTTCTGCGAGATTGTGGAATGTCTAAAAGAGCTAATGATGGTAACACATAATGTGTAAAATGAGTAAGTGTTCCTGCTGACTGTGTTTTAATTTCAGGTTGTGGATTTGCATGCACTACAGGTTCATAGCGGTCTTTCGGTTTACCTTCATCAACAGACACAAATACACTCTTCTTGGTTTCTTCACGTGGTGGTTCATCAAAAAGCGTAATCATTGGATTATGTTTTGTCTTTTGTTTTGGTTTAAACTTAAAAATACTTAGTATTGAAGCATTAGGTGCAACATATGTAATGATTATCACATAACATGATGCTAGAAATAGTAATGAGATAATGATCCACGTACCAACAATATCAACCAATCCAGTTAATAGTGATGTAAGTGTCACTATAATAATGCCACCATAAGCATATTCACTTACTTGCATGAAGTCACTCATTCGTGTAATGAATGATGAAAACAATGCAGTTCCTGTTAATCCTTCAGACCATTCTAAAGTAAATATCATCAATAAGGAAATGTAAAAACCAAAAATAGGAAGTACTAGTGACTTACGCACATATTTAAATGGATGAGGCACTGTAATGAGTGGTAGTATCGTAAATAGAATTAAATACGTTAAGACACGAGATCCTCCAAAAAGGACAGTAAAAGCCAGGTCAATAAAAATACCTACTGGACCTGTCTTAAATAAACCAAGTAATAATACCGCACTAAAAGCAAGTCCATTAAGAACCTTGATAATACGTTGTTGATGCACTTGTCGAGATCGTGATTTTCTCATATTAATCGATATTTATCTCCACGATGACTGGTAAAATAACTGGACGTTTTGCGGTTTCTTTATATACAAATTTTGCAATTTTATCTCGTGCTTCTTTTCTTGCGAGTGCATTCTCATATTTATTGTTCTTAACAAGATTTTCAATGGTTTCTTCAAAGAGTTGCCCTACCCCTTTTACAAGATAATCAGCATCCTTTAAGTAGATAACACCACGTGATTGAACATCTGGTCCTCCAATAATCTCTTTTGTTTTGAAGTTTAAGGTAACTGCCGCAATCATCACACCATCTGATGCTAATGATTCGCGATCTTTTAACACCTGTCCACCAACATCTAAGGTATCCATACCATCAATGAATAGTTCTTCAAACGTGAGTTGAAATGTTTGCTTAGCAAGTTCTCCATCGATAATCATACTGACTTGTCCATTATCTAAGACCACAATACGATCAGATTTCATCCCTGCATTGAGTGCAAGATTAGCATTTGAAATCATTTGACGGTAGTGACCTTTAATTGGATAGTAGTATTTAGGTTTAAATAGATTTAATAGCATCTTAATATCTTCTGCACTTCCATGCATCGATAAAATCTTGCGATGATCAAATGAAACAACATTCACATCTTCTTTATATAGTTCATTTTCCATAGCTGCTGCCTCAACTTCAGTGTGAGGTACTGCAGGTGACGCAATAATAACCGTATCAGTTTCTTTCAAAGAAACATACTTGTCTTCTTTAAGGGCAATGTTACTTAATACTTTAAATACATTAGGTCCCCCACTAGAGACAATAACACATACGTTTTCATCATCATGTTTGAGGTTCTCAAGTCTGATTTCACTATTAAGTGGTAACTTATAGTAACCAAGTGTTTCTAAATGTGCAATATAGCGTCGTTGTGTTGCATTGTGAAATACAACTTTACGTCCATGACTAATCGCAGAATCAATGACTTCCATAAGTCTAAACAGGTTTTGCTTGTACAGTGATACAATAACACGTCCTTTTGCACCTTCAAAGGCAACATCAAGTTCATCACTAAGGCGATGACGTGGTGAAGTAAATCCTGCTTTATCCGCTCCTACTGATTCAGTGAGAAGTGCAAGCACACCTCTTTTGCCAATTTCCGCAAAAAGTGAAATATCACAAGAAAAAGCTTGATGCTTGATATCAAAATCAATCAAGAATTCAGAAGTATAAACAATATAACCATGCTTTGTTTCAATGGCTAAACCAAAACCATCCGCAATGGATTGAGTTAATCCAAAGGTTCTTATGGTAATAGATCCTAGCTTTACTTGTCCTTGACGTTTAATAACGTTAATTTTAGATCCTTTAATATTATTCTTCTTTACTAAATCTTCAATGAGTAAGCTTGTTAGTGGTGTTGTATAGACCGGAATTTGCTTTTGTTTTAAAAGATATGGCAAAGCACCCATGACATCATCATGAGCGTGTGTAATAAAGATTCCTTTAATTTTGTCTGCGTGTTCCACAAGAAATTTAAAGTCAGGAATAACAACTTCTACACCAAGTTGTTGTTCATCGGGATATTTAATCCCTGCCTCAATGACAATCCATTGATCGTTAATGTCAATGACAAAACAGTTCTTACCATCTTCATCAAGACCACCAATGGCAAATAATTTGATTTGTTCCATAAAACCTCCAACATCTTAAGTATACCTTAAAATGATTCTTTTGTATTTTAGATTTGCTCTCCGAGTAAAAACCATGTTTTAACATCCGTGATTCTTACTTTAATGATATCTCCACTTTTAATGTTGTCAGCTTTAAAGTTAACAAGTTTTTGATGTGGTGTATACCCTGAGTATACACTAGCATCTTTTTTAGATGGTCCATCAACTAATACTTCTACTTCTTTTCCTAACATCGCTTGATTATGCATTAATGCATAATGTTTAACTTTTTCATTGAGTCTAGCAAGTCGTTTTTTCTTAACATCAAATGAAATATTATCTTCAAACTTTGCAGCAGGTGTACCTGAGCGAGGTGAGTAAATAAATGTGAACGCAAAGTCAAACTGAACTAAATCATATAGATTAAGTGTATCTTCAAACTGTTCATCACTCTCATTAGGAAAACCGACGATGATGTCAGTTGAGAATGTTAATGAAGGAATAGCTTCCTTTAAGCGACGCACTGTATCAAGATATTCGGCTATAGTATAGCGTCGTCCCATGATTTTCAAGATATCATTATTCCCTGATTGAACCGGTAAATGAATATAAGGCATGATGTTAGGATAGGAAGCAATGGTTTCAACCATTGCTTGGGTGAAATCCCAAGGATGTGAAGTTGTAAAGCGAATACGATCAATTCCTGTTAATGCTACTTCTTTTAAAAGTGTTGCGAACCCTTCAAAAATTTCAATGTCTTTACCATAGGAATTCACATTTTGTCCAAGAAGTGTTACTTCTTTAAATCCTCTTGATTTTAAATCATTAACTTCATCGATGATGTCTTCAAGAGATCGTGAACGCTCCTTACCACGAGTAAAAGGCACAATACAGTAAGTGCAGAATTTATCACACCCATACATAATATTAACCCATGCTTTATGCTCTCCAAAACGACGCTCAGGTAAATTCTCAATAATATCCCCTTCTTTAGAGTATACTTCAATCGTTTTTTCCTTTGCAAACATCGCCTTGTACACTAAATCTCCGAGTCGATGAATATTATGAGTTCCAAAGACTAAATCTACTTGATGATAAGACTGCAGGATCTTATTAATAACAACTTCTTCTTGAGCCATACATCCAGCAATTCCGATAATCAAATCTGGATTTTTTTGTTTGAGATGTTTAAGGTTACCGACTTGTCCAAACACTTTGTTTTCAGCGTTTTCACGAATAGCACACGTATTTAAAAGAATTAAGTCAGCTTCTTCATCACTATTTGCCATAGAGAATCCTAATGATTCTAATATCCCTGCCATGACTTCTGAATCACGTACATTAGCTTGGCAGCCAAAAGTATGAAGCATGTATTTTTTATGTAGACCTATCCCCACAAGTTGTGGATCAAGGATAAATTGTTGTGTGTTTACTGATGATTTTGAGCGTAGTTTCGCTTCATTTAAGCTTGGTAATTCCCAATTTCTTTTCATATTATTCCTCTTGTTTAAAAAAACCAAGCTTGGCTTGGTTTAGACTTGGACTATCGCTTGTGTTGGACATGTAGGAATACATGCTCCACAATCAATGCAGATGTCTTCATGGCAAAACGCTTTTCCATCAGCTTCCATGACAAGCGCGCTCACTGGACATACTGAAATGCAGGCTTCGCAGCCAATACACGTATCTTTTTCAACTCTAACAGGCACTTTCGATTACCTCCTTAACATGTTCATTATATCACAATCATTTATGAGTTCCAATACGTTTTCATGGGGTAAAACAGAATACGATTTGATGTTTGTTGGATGATATTCATCATTAAATGTGATTAAAACAAAACTTAACATCGCCTCTTCTTCAGAAATTGTGTAGTGTGTTTTTTCTTTTTTGATAAAACGACGAATGACTTCGTCCACATCACGTCCAAGAATACTAGGATATGGACCACACATCCCTACATCAGTAATGTATGCACACCCATCATATATCTGTGCATCATTAGTTTGAACATGAGTATGTGTCCCAATAATAGCTTGTAGTTTATGATGAAACGTATGAAGTAGTATATATTTTTCAGAGGTTGTTTCTGCATGAAAGTCACATATTTTAATATCTGCTTTAACCTGTGTCATGCTTTGAAGTTCATCCACCCACGAAGCATCGGTATTCTCCATAAATACGTTACCCATTACACTCATGAGTGCTAAGGTATGATCATTCTTTTTTATGATCGTGGTATGTTGATTTTGAAATTGACCAATCAGATTTTTTGGAAATGCGACAGGTTTAGAAGGATCTAGCCACATGACTTCGTTTTTGGAATAACTATGATTACCAAGAGAAAATGCATCAAATCCACATTCAAGGAGTTCATCAATAATTTTTGGTGTTATTCCTTTGCCATGAGCTGCATTTTCAGCATTTGCTAACACGAAATCAAAATGATATTTTTCAAGCAACAAAGGAAGGTCACGTTTTAAACGCGATCTTCCTTTTGCTCCTACGATATCTCCGAAAAATAATACTGAAATCATTTCGCTACTTCAGAAGCACGAATTTCGCGAATTACGGTTACTTTTATTTGACCAGGATAAGTTAGTTCTGCTTCAATTTTGTCTTTAATATCTCTTGCTACTTGATGAGCTCCCGCATCATCGAGTTTGTCTGGAACGACCATAACACGTACTTCACGACCTGCTTGGATCGCAAAGACTTTGTCAACACCGTTAAAGGATTTCGCAATCGCTTCAAGTTGTTCAAGTCGTTTAATATAGTTTTCAAAGGATTCAAAGCGTGCACCTGGACGAGCTGCTGATAAAGTATCTGCAGCCGCAACGAGTGTTGCGATGACTGAAGTTGCTTCTTTGTCACCGTGATGAGATTCAATACCATTAATAACGACTGGATGTTCACCATGTTTCTTACAAACACGAGCTCCAAGCTCAACATGTGATCCTTCCATTTCGAAATCTAATGCTTTACCAATATCATGAAGAAGCCCAGCACGTTTTGCTAAAGTTTGGTTTAACCCTAGTTCTACTGCCATCATTCCCGTTAAGTGAGCCACTTCAATTGAATGTTGTAATGCGTTTTGACCATATGAATAACGGTATTTAAGTCTTCCAACCAAGTTGACAAGTTCTTTATCCATTTTGTGAATTCCCAAGTTAAATATGGTTTCTTCACCTTTCTTCTGAATAACTTCATCAAGTTCTTTAGTAACTTTGGTAACCATTTCTTCAATACGACCTGGTTGAATACGACCATCTTTTAGAAGGTTCTCAAGTGAGATACGCGCAATTTCACGTCGAATAGGATCGAAACATGAAATGGTGATTGCTTCTGGAGTATCATCAATGATTAAATCAACTCCTGTTGCTTGTTCAATAGCACGAATATTTCGGCCTTCACGACCAATAATGCGTCCCTTCATCTCTTCATTTGGAAGTGCGATGACGGATACGGTACGCTCAGTAGCTTCTTCTTGTGAGTAGCGTGAAATAGCAAGTCCAATAATATTACGTGCTTTTTCTGCAGATATTTGTCTTGCGATTTCTTCTTGTTCTTTAATGTACGCTAAGGTTTCACCTTGTGTACGTACTTCTACAATACTCATGAGTTCACGTTTTGCTTCGTCTGAAGACATGTTAGCAATACGCTCTAAAACACTCACTTGTGAGTTTACTTTTTCTTTCAATTCTTCTTCTAACCTATCAAGTGTTTCGTGCTTGGTAGTTAATTGTTGGATTTTATCTTCGATATTTTTTTCTTTTTGAGTCAACGATTGGTCGCGGAAATTGAGGGTATCTTCTCTTCGAGTAGCTTGTCTTTCAAGCTCTGAAATTTCTTGACGACGCTCTTTTATATCTTTTTCCGCAGCAAGTTTAAGTTCATAAACCTGAGTTTTACCCTCTAAAACAGCCTGACGGACAATGCCTTCGGCTTTGATATTTGCTTCTTCAAGTATAAATTTCGCCCTTTGTTGATCTTTATTAAAACCTAATTTCGAAAGTAGTACCATAATTATGATACCAACGCTTAAACCTAGAAACCCCGATAGGATAATCAGTGGGTAGTCCATTGTGATTCTCCGTTCAAGTTATATACATTTTACTCCATTTATTCACATGTTACAAGAAAAAAAGCCTAATGCAATTATATCGGACAACATCACACGAATTGAAATATTAAAACGCTATTTAAAAATAATGCATATAGTTGAAGAATCGAAAGCTAATACAAAAATTTCTAAGTAAGATTATTAATCATTCTTATAAATTCATTAACAACTTCTGGATCAAAATGTTTACCTTTTTGATCAATAATGTAATCTAGTGCTTCTTGTTTACTCCAAGCTTTACGGTATGGCCGATCATTAATCAATGCATCATACACATCAATAACAGCAAATATTCTTGCAGCTAAAGGTATTTGCGTTTCTCTTAATCCAAATGGATATCCTGACCCATCCCATTTTTCATGATGATAATATGGAATATCTATGGCTGAAACTAAGTAAGGTATTTTTGAGAGCATATCATATGCATAAACTGGATGCTTTCTCATTATTACCCACTCTTCATCGCTCAATTTTCCTTTGTTTAAAAGGATTGAATCTGGAATTCCAATCTTTCCTATATCATGGAGTAATGCGCCTCTTTGAATATTAATCATTTCATCTTGATCAATATTCATTCGTTTTGCCATTTCAATTGTTAGTTTTGTAACTCTTGAACTATGATCTTTCGTTTCTTCATCCTTTAAATCTAGCGCATGTGCCCAACCTTCAATTGTAGCGTCATATGCTGCTAATAAATTCTGATTACTCATCTCTAAACTATTGAACAATTGAGCATTAACAATCGCAACAGCACATTGGCTTGTAATTGTTTCTATAAAGTCTATATCTTTAGGTTTAAGTTGTGTCAATACATCAAAATGTAGTTCAAGAATTCCTATTACAATGTCTTTAGAAATCAGTGGAAAAGCATAATATGTTTTAAAGTTTTCATTCGCAAAATACTTTGGAATATCGTATTCAGGAATGCTATCTAAACTGATTATATTGTAGAGGTTTTTCTTCAAAGCTATGTTTTCAAAAAACTTGTGATGATGAGGTTGCAATGTCATTCCATTTACTTCTTTACCAAATCCATAGGAGTGCTCAATACGTAAAACAGCATTTTCTCTATCGGTTAAGATAATACTAGCTGCCTTATAATCTGCCGCCTTATTAATTTCGATTAACACAATAGAAAAAATGTCTTTTATATCATCCCCATTAGTAATAGCAATATCAATATTATGTAATGTTTGAATGTGATTCAAACGATCACGTGTTTCTTCAAACAATAGTGATCTATGTAGTGCACTTCCGGCTATTTCACCCATAGTCTTTATTGTTTCAAACTCAAAAGGTGAAAACTCCTTATATTTTGAACTAAAAGAATGTGCAATGATTAAAACTCCAATAACATTATTTTCTGATTTTAGTGGAATTAAAATCATAGGTCCTAAATCGTTTGAATTAGACAAGGTGTTTAATCGATCTTTTTCTTGTCGATAATCCTTAGTAATTACGGTTTCCTTAGTACGATAAACACGACCACTCATACCTTCACTTATAGAATATGAATTTCCTATGCTGTTTAGAAAATGGCCAGTTGCTGCAGTAAATGTAAAATGAAGTTGATCTTTTGAAAGTACAGAAATTGCACTATGCGATGTGTGAAACAATTTTGCAACTTCATTCATTAAAACAGTATAAATTTCATCAGAATTACGAGCAGTTCTCATTAGATTGGAAAACATCGTTAGCGAACTTAGATTTTCTTTTTGCTTTTCGAGTTCTTCATTCTGCTGCTTTCGCTGAGTTATATCCATAACAAGACCTGTTAAACGTATTAAATTGCCCGCTTTATCATATTCAGTATCTATAATCTCATTAATCCATTGAATCTCATCGTCAACTTCAGAAACAATTCTGTACTCACAATTAAATCCACTTCGATTCTTTATTGCATCCTCATATGAAGTTAATATTTGGTCTTTATCATCCGGATGTATCCATCTATCGCGATATTCTATATAAGATATATTGTTTTCCATTAATCCAAAAATCTTTTTTAGAACATCTGAACAGTATGACTTGTTATTTGTCACATCAATAATATAGTTACCAACATTAGATAAGCTTTGAGTTTCGTTTATCAATTTTTCACTTATTTTTTTATCTGTAATATCAACACAGAACTCAACTGCATAGTTTTCTTCGATTAAAGCTCCTGTAAATAAAAACCATTTTCGACTTCCATCTTTGTTGATATACTCTTTCTCATATGGTCCAATTTTACCGGTTTCTGCAAATATTGACATCTCACTTAAACTTAAATCAATGTATTCATCGGGAGTTAATGCTTTCCATGTAATTAATTCATTTTGAATATCTTCACGAGTATACCCAATCATTCCTAACATTGAATCATTCGCATCAACCAATAGACCAATGTCTGTTTTCCAAAACATAACACCCAAAACATCATTGTTTACAACTTTTGCCATTTTTTCATTTGCTTTTTCTAAGGCAATCTCGATATTCTTAGCTTCGGTAATATTGACCATGCTACCAACATGTCCAATGATTAATCCATTTTCATTCTCAATGGGATTAATTTTCCAATTAATCCAAATATCATTTTTAATTGATTTTAAACGACATACTTTTTTAAATACACCAGTCTTCTTGTACTTCTCAAAAGCAATTTCAACGTTTTGGCAATCAAGTAAATTAACTTGTTCAAAAAGCAAGTTTGAATTCTTATATATCTCAACGATACTTATGTTCCAAAGTATTTCGAATGCTTGATTTATGAAGATAATATTATGATTAACATCCGTAAGGTAGATAACTTCAGACAAATTATTCGCAATAAGTTCTAATTGATTTTTATACGTGATAAGTTGACTTTCAAGATGTCTAATATTTGAAATATCACTCATTATACCTTCAAAAACAATAGGATTTCCTTGTTCATCGAATTTAATTTTTCCACGATCAAGAATCCATTTTTGTGTACCTTTTATGTCTTTAATTTTGTATTCTCGTTCGTAAACTTCAGATGAATCAGTAAAATCAACTTCAAATTCTGGAAGAATTAATTGTGTGAAACTCAAATCTTTGTTATCTATGAAGACATCGGGTAAAAATCCAGTTAAATCAAATACACCTTTACTAATATACTCCATTGTCCAAAACTGATCATTCTTTCTTCGATAGACCACACCTTGAATGTTATCAATGACTGAATTTAATTCTGCCTTTGAATTAAACACTTCCTGTTTCTCATTTTTAATCTGCTTGATTGATTTGAGTAATCTAGAAATCAAAAAAGTCACAAAAACAGAAGCAAAAATAAAAATTATTATTAGAAGCACAAGTAAATTTTGACTAAATCTTTGTAGAACTTTATGATTTGTAACATCATTAATGATGGAGAGCAATACTGTTTTCTCATCAAATGTATAAGGATATGAGTAAACCTCGACATTTCGAACACTTCCATCTGCTAGTCGATGATTAAACTCAAAATAATTGCGTTCTTCATGAGTTGCTTTAGCAATCTCTGCTTCAATCTCTTCAATTGTCAATGTATTGATTTGGGATATTTTCATCGATTGCAGCTCTACTTTTGAATATCCGTAGAATTTCTCTGCAGCTGCATTCGCATAAACAATTAATCCGTTTTCTGAATCAATGATGAGCATAATTGAGCCATGTTGTTCAAATGTTTCATAGAAATCAAAAGTCAGTTGCACCGCATTAACTCTACTTAAAGAAGCAAATGCACATAATAATATGAACCAAAGAGTAATGTACGACTTTTTCATTTTCATTCCCACTTTAATGATATCTAAGCAAGAAAATTGCTAGTTTAATAATATATTGTAATATTCATTCTGTAAATATTTTTAGATAAATTTAAATGTTTAACCAAGTGTTGTCCTATGGATGACTGGGCTTGAGAACTATCAATATTTATGCATGTCGACAAATTATAAAAGTAATTTTTAGTTTCCCAAGCAGTTTAGATACAGATAATAAAATTAATAAAACAACTACATAAAAAAATACTTCACTAATTTACGAAGTATTTTCTAATTAATCATTTAAGCTTTATTATTCAAAATTCGCTGTTTAATTTCTGTTTCAACTTCCTTAGCAATTGCTGGATTATCTTTAAGGAATTGACGGACCGATTCACGTCCTTGTCCAATCTTTTCACCTTTATAGGAGAACCATGCACCTGCTTTCGCAATAATGTCATGTTCAACTCCAAGATCAATGAGTTCCCCTGTTTTAGAAATTCCTTCACCGTAAATGATTTCGATAACCGCAACCTTAAATGGAGGTGCTACTTTGTTTTTTACAATTTTAACGTTAACTTTGTTTCCTTGAATTTCAGTACCTTGTTTAATGGCTTCACTTTTTCTTACATCAATACGAATTGACGCATAGAACTTCAATGCTTTACCACCAGGTGTTGTTTCTGGGTTTCCAAACATAACCCCAATCTTCTCACGAAGTTGGTTAATAAAGATGACTGTTGTGCTTGAGCGATTCATAACACCAGACAATTTTCTCATTGCCTTTGACATGAGTCGAGCTTGAAGTCCCATGTGAGCATCACTCATTTCACCATCAAGTTCAGCTTGAGGGACAAGTGCAGCAACTGAGTCAATAACAACTAAATCAAATGCTCCTGATTTGATAAGCATTTCGGTAATCTCTAGTGCTTGTTCACCAGAATCTGGTTGTGAAAGAATCAAATCATCAATCATAACCCCTAAGTTTTTAGCATACATTGGATCAATCGCATTTTCTGCATCAATAAATGCAGCTTTGCCACCACGTTTTTGAACTTCAGCAATCGCATGAAGTGCTAAAGTTGTTTTACCACTTGATTCAGGTCCATAAATCTCAATAATTCTGCCTTTAGGATAACCACCTACTCCTAATGCTACGTCGATTGTTAAAGAACCACTAGAAATAGAATCTACATCAACTTGAGCACGATCGCCAAGTTTCATAATAGATCCTTTGCCATATTGTTTTTCTATGGCACGTAGGGTTTCTTCTAAAGCTGCATCATTCTTTACCATTGTATCCTCTTTCTATGATTGAAATGCAACGTTGGTGAAGCAATTCAACACTCTCCCTTATTATAACATTACGCAAACCAGAACATGAATCCTTAAACAATTCAATTCTATCATTAAATACAATGCATGAATATATAAGACGATCTTGATAATCATCAATCAAGTGATGTCCTGCTTCACCACTTATCGCAATGCTTAACTGTGAATTAAATTTTTGCTTTACTCCTAAAGCCATTGCTTCAGCACATTCAAGTGAGTAGACAGAATGTTCTTCAATCAACTCTTTAGGAATATTGAGTAAATCAATTTTGCTTTGAGTAGAATAAGTAACAATACCACCTAAAAAATAGCGTGATGCGTTAGCAATTTGAGTAATTGAAGCACTAAATGCTCCCCCAGTCATACTTTCAGCACACGCTAATGTTATTTGATGCTTAATACATAAATCGTGGAGTGTTGTCATTATTTTGAGTTAAGTAGAACTGCTTTTCCTTGAATGAAATAGGATATCCCAGATAACACTGAAGCAACAAGAGCAAACCATAAAAGAAAGTTAGCCATTGGAAATGCAATCATTTCAAATGGTAGATTGTTAAGTAGAATTACGATAATAGCTAACATTTGAAGAACAGTTTTAAGTTTACCTAAGTAACCAGCAGACATAACAATTCCTTCTGAAGAAGCAATCATTCGCAAACCATCAACTAAAATATCACGCCATAACATAATCAATACAACAACAATAGGTACGATTCCATCAACTGCAAACAGAATAAACATCGTTGTAACAAGTAGTTTATCTGCAATAGGATCAATAAACTTTCCAAATGTAGTAATTAGGTTATATTTACGAGCTATGTATCCATCAACATAGTCAGTAAGTGATGCTATAACAAATAACACAAGAATAACAATGTTGAGTAATGATAAACTATATCCACCAAAATCGAAAACAGGCACAACATAATTAAATTGTGCATAAGGAAAAACCTTAATTAACACAATAAGTGGAATTAACCCCATTCGAAACAGACTAAGTTTATTTGGTAAATTCATGTTACTCTCCTATAAATTTAAAGGTCAATGCACCCGCATTGCCTCCATTGCTTGCTCGTGTATTAAAACGAGCATTTAAAATAATCTTTACATCATTAATGAAAAACTCAACATTATTCGCAACCATATCTCCTACCCGAATATTTATCTCATCGTCGGGTGTTGGTAAGTGCTCTAGAATAACTTCTTGACCTACAGGATATATTGCGGTAGCAGGAAGTGTTAAAACAGTATTATTTAGTGCAAATCGAATCCATGCTTGTCTAATAACAGGCACTACTTTAAATGTAACCTTTGTTTGAGGATCAAAATTTGAGATTGTATAAGTGTTATATGTTACTTCACTAATCGCTAGAACTATTTCTGGGTCTACAGGATCAGTTGGTTCTTCATCAACATCATCATTAGGGTTATTAGGTAGTTCAACTTGTGGATTATCTGTTTTAGGTTCTTGTGAAAGTCTTGGAAGTATCACAGTAAAGAATGTAATAACCAATGCTATTACAAGTGTTGCTAATAACAACATTAACGAAATAAATGTATAATCAATCGATTTTTTCTTCTTTAAACCAAGCTTATTCGTTTTTTGCTTAACACTATGATTAATGATCTCACGCTGTTGCACTTTCTTTAATGCTTGTGTGTTATGAAAAGTGGCAATGATTTGCTCAACATCAGGTTTAATGGAGTCATAGTCAATTTGCAATGTATTGGCGACAAAACGAATCATAAACGGAAAATACGTAATGTCGTCTTTAAAAAATTCAATTTTTCCTGCTTCTATTGCTTGAAGTTGATAAATTGAAAGTTTAGTTTTGATACTTAAGTCTTCTAAGGATAATCCTAGAAGTTCACGCTGCTGTTTGAAGATTGAAGCAATACGGTCCATTTGTACTTTCCCATCTCCCCCTTAATCAATAAAAACAAGGACTGACATCCTATAAGCCATGTTCTGTCACGCGTTAACGTGGACAATCATTTATCTACACTTTCGTGTCTTTCGCTCACTTCGATTCGTGATTGAAAGTTCCCCTACCAAATTTGGGTTTCTCGCTTGTGGGGTTTACCCGTTCCACTCCTAAAATTTCTTAAAGGACTACGTCACTGTGGCACTTTTACAGGTTTACTTCATATGTTTCCACTTAGAAGATCAACCAGCCGTCAGATGTCTCTGCCTAAATTTATGGTTTCATTTAGCACAATCACTACCATCGTCACAGATGGTGCGAGCATGGACTTTCCTCTACCCTAAGGCAGCGATTGTCCGGATGTCAGAAATACTATTTTTTCTCTAATAAAGATTCAAGACGCGCCAACCTTTTTAAAACATCACTAGGTGGAGCATTCTCAGAGTCCTTTAATGCGGCAATAGTTGTGTTTGATTCAAGAAGCTTTTGTTGATACAAATGCAAACTTTCTTCCAACAACTCTACTTTGTTCACAAGTGTTGCAATCAACGATTCATAATGAGCATAATCATGCATAACATCATCTAAAAAACTGTCAACTTCTAAAGGCGAATACCCTTTAAAATCGACGTTAAACCGCTTATTCAGAATCGATTCTGGATTTTGTTTCAATTTATCATTCATGATTAAACTCCTCTGATAATTATGTCAAATATCATCATTTATTGCAAGTCATCATGCATATTGAGACATACCACATAGATTTGATATAATGATACCATGATTCAATACCCAACGAAGAAAAAATCATTGCAATCTCAAGGAGTTTCTACAAAAAACCGTGGAATGTCTCTCGAACATGACTTAAATATAACAAATGAGTACTATCGTGTTCATGAAATTGCAAATGTTCATAAGAAACCAACACCTGTGCAAGTTGTATCTGTTTCATATCCTTCACGTAATCAAGCAAAGATTACTGAAGCTTATTACAAAACACCATCTACAACTGATTACAATGGTATCTATCGAGGTACATACATTGATTTTGAAGCAAAGGAAGTCACTGACTTACATCGCTTCTCTTTTGGGAGAATTCATCTTCATCAGATTGAACACTTAAGAAGTGTCGTTAAGCATCAAGGTTGTGCATTTCTTATTATACGCTTTATTAACCATGACTTAACCTTTTTCGTACCTTTTGAAAAATTCGATCAAGAATTCAAAACTACAACACGTCGTTCAATCTCACTAGCATGGTTTGAATCAGAATGTGCTATAATACAGAATGGGTTTACACCCCCTATCGATTATTTACCACATGTTCAACAATGGATTAAGGAGCAACATGAAAAACAATACTAAAAAAAGCTTAAGAGTTAAAAAACCAAAACGACATATTTTTATTACGTTAGTATCATTTCTACTTACAATGATTGTTGCAGCTTTTTTAGCAGGAAGTGGAATGACAATTCTAATTGTTTCTTCCATGCTTGAAGATAAGCCAGTCTTTGAGGTGGATAACTTCAATAACGCTGAATCAAGTAAAATCTATGATATCAATGGTGATTTGATTGCAGATATTGGATTACACTTAAGAGAGAACATTACATATGACCAAATTCCTCAAGTCGTTATCGATGCATTCATAGCTATTGAGGATTCACGCTTCTTTACTCATGGAGGGTTTGATATCCCTCGTTTTTCTCTTGCATTATTTGGTAACTTAAGAGGTATCATTACTGGATCATCTGGATTCTCTGCAGGAGGTGGTTCAACCATTACCATGCAGCTGGTTAAAGGAACATATTTTGAAACAGAAGATGCTCTTGCACCAGTTACTATTGAGCGTAAAATGCAAGAAATTGCACTAGCTCTTGAAGCAGATGCTAGTATGCCAAAACGAAGAATTCTAGAACTATATCTTAATCGCATTAACTATGGTGTTCCATCTTCACGTGGTATTGAAACTGCTGCACAGTATTATTTTGGAAAATCAACCCAAGAGTTATCTCTAAGTGAAGCAGCATATCTTGCAGGAGTCATTAATGCTCCTACAACATTTAATGCTTACAATAATTTAGAACAAGCAACCTCACGTCGTAATACTGTATTATTTCAAATGCGTCGTCACGGTTACATTACTGAACAAGAAGAACAAGATGCTAAAAACATTCCTCTTGAAAACCTATTAGCTGGAAAAACTACTATTGATGGTAGACCATTCCAAGCATATATCGATACTGTTGTTAAGGAAGTTATTGTCCTAACAGGAAAAGATCCTTATAATACTCCGATGAATATTTACACTTACATGCAACCAGTTATTCAACAGCAAATTGATGATATTCAAAATGGTAACGTAAACTTCGAATTCATTGATGATTTACTTCAAGTATCTGGCGTTGTTATGGATCATACTACTGGGCAAGTCGTTGGTGTCATGGGTGGTCGTGATTACAATGGAGAGCGATTATTAAATCGTGCTACTGACGCTAGACAGCAAATAGGATCTACCGCTAAAGGTATTCTTACTTATCCACTTGCCTTTGAACATCTAAACATTTCAACAGCCGAAGTTACTAAGGATGAACCTATCCTTATTGCTGGTACTACATTTATTCTACGCAACTTTGACAGACGTTATCGTGGTGAAATGACCATTCGTAGTGCCTTCGCAAATTCGATGAATATTCCTGCTTACCAATATTTAGAACGTATTACGCAAACAATTGGAGCACGTCGTGTTGTCGACTATCTTAACTCCATTGGAATGAATACAACAACTAGCTTATATGATTTAGGCTTTGCATTTGGTGGATCTAATTTTGTTGCTTCTCCAATGCAACTTAACGCAGCTTATGGAGCCATATTTAATGATGGTCAGTACATCCAACCTCATACAATTTCAAGAATTGAGTTTAGAGACGGTTCAGACCCATTAGTACCTCAATATGCAAAAACTCGAGTTGTTTCATCAGCAGCGGCATTCTTAACAATGACACTCATGAACGATGCCATTTATGGTGGTTATCCTAATGGTATGACTCAATATCGTCGTACTGCTTATGTTGCTTATGGTAAAACCGGTACAACTAACTACGGACCTGAAGGTGTTCAATATGGTATTCCAGAAGGATCCGCAAAAGAACACTGGGTAGTTGTTGGTAATACTAAATATGTGTCAACGGTTTGGGTTGGCTTTGATAAAGCTGTTGCAGGACGTAATACTTATATGACCTCAGCAATTATCGCGCAAAACTATCGTGGTCGAATTGTAAATCTACTTATGGATTCAGTAGGTCGTGTACAAAGTAACTACCCAATTCTAAGACAACCAGATACTGTAGTACCAATTACTCACATCTTAGGACCACAACCTTATTTAACACCAACTGCGAACTTAAATCCGGCCTATATAGCATCAGGACTTGTAAAAGATACAGGCGCAAATACTGTATCAGTGCCATTCCCTACTCCTTCAAATTTAACAGGTTTCACATCTTCTAGCGTTGGAACAACCGTCTCACAAACTGTTACCATTCAAATGACGCCATATCCTGATGAACTCGCTACGATTCGCGAATCAGAAACTTATGAAATGGAACTTATTACCCCAACACAAGAAGCAAAAGCAACTGGAACTCGATTATTCTCATTATCATGGATTCGTGGACCAATTGTGTACGCTGCACGTGTTGTTATTAATGGTGAAGCTCAAATCTATGTTTCCAATACTCCTACGATTCAAATTCCACTTACAAATATGACTGGCAGCACTTTAGAAGTTTGTGGATTCTATGCTTATGAATACTATCTTGATCAACGCTCCAATGTGGTATGTCAAAACGTAGCACTTGCAGATCCTAATATTCTTACAGTTCCAAACTGGGTTAATCAAGCAGTGTCACAGTTCAGAACATGGGTGCAAACTCTAAATCTTACGCAAATTACTTATTCCACAACACAAGCTGCACAACCAGCAAATGTTGGAAAAATCACAGCTTTTAATCCAAGCAATATTATTAACACAAACATGCATGTCAACGACATCCGTGCAACACCAATCACTGTAACTTTCTTAGAGAGAGTTGTTGATTTGACACCTCTCATTGGTCAAACTAGAAACTACGCTTATAACACATGGCCACTTCGAGGGTTCGTCAATATTAGTGATGCATCGAGTAATGTCTCCGGAATTAGCATTATCACTGATGTTCTTGTCAATGGTGTTTCAACCAGTTCAATTGAAACCTCAAAACAAAAGAATATTACGCTAGTCTATGCTGTACCGGTTCCAGACCCGACTCCAACACCTTAATAAATAAGCGCTGAGTGAAATCACTCAGCGCTTTTGTTTTATATATCGACATTGACTTCTTAAAGGACACGACTCACATTGAGGTGAAACCGCCTTACAATGATAACGTCCAAAGAAGATCATTAAATGATGAGCTTTTGACCATTCACTGCGTGGAATTTTTGTTTTTAACTTACGTTCAACATCCAACACTGTATCATCATTTTTCGCAAATCCTAAACGTTTACTAACTCGCTCAACATGGGTATCAACCGCAATAGCAGGTGTATTAAACCACACTGAAACTATTACATTTGCTGTTTTAACCCCAACACCTTCAAGAGTTAATAGTTTCTTTTTAGTCTTTGGAATCTCACCATGATAATCTTCCACAACTCTTTTAGCCATATTTACGAGGGCTTTTGCTTTATTCTTATACAAACCAATGGTTCTTATATAGGGTTCGATATCTTCACTTTGAGCCTTTGATAACTCAAACACTGTAGGATATGCTTTAAATAGGGCTGGTGTGACTTTATTCACAGCAATGTCTGTAGTCTGTGCTGACAACATTACTGCGACAGTAAGCTCATATGCGCTCTGATGATTAAGTTCTGCCTTAGCATTGGGAAACATGGAATCCATGACCCCTAAGGCATGTATTAATCGATCATTCATTAAACAAGTCCTCTTCTTTGATGTTTGATTTCTTCCAGTTTTCTAAAATCTTACCAATATACCCCATGGATAGTTTCTCTTGAATAAGTGCTTGTCTTAATGCATGAATAATCATGGCTTCAGAATACATCTTTGACCAAAGTACTAGTTGATTATATTCTTTTTCACTAAGAAGACGTTTAAAACTTTGTTCAAAGGAATCATGAAGTGACATTGCAACTTGTGTTGGTTCAACGGACGTCTTAAGAAAACAAGCATCAACATTAAATACAACATGTCCATTGGGATGTTCAATGACAAGCCATCCTTTTTTCTGTAAAGAATCAATGGCATCATCAACTTCACGTACAGAGGCATGAACGTGCTTTGCAAGCAGTTCAAGACTAATAACATCCCCATGCGTATTCATATGATGAACATTAATCAATATCAAAGATTCTATAGGCGTTACATCAAAGGTATGTAATTGATCCAATAAATACGTCATGGTGTCAATAAATCGTTGTTTATGCCACATACTTGCCTCCAATCATTGTGTCTGTCATGTTGTTTTGATAGAATACTTCTATGAATAGAAAAATACTCGTTAGTTTAATCTTTTTAGTCGTTTTGAGTGTTTCACTTTTTTTTGCGCATCGCTATTACACAAAACCTAGTATTAGTGTTAATCAAAGCTTATTTTATCAACAAATCGGCTATTCTCAACTTCAAGAAGATATAAAATCTAGTCTTGATGTCCAAGCTTACTTCTTATGTGAAGCAGGTAGTGATTGTGATTATGTCAGCTTTACATTAATGAAACCAATTCTCAATAAATATCAAATTCCCTACTTTACCACAGTTAAATTTGTAGATATGAATGATGTATCTCGCCAAGTTTCATCCACTCGTTTAAAAGAATTATACAACATTCAAGGTGTTCCTGCGTTGATACTTATTGACACTTCTAACTCAAGTGTAATCGCAACCTTAGAATACTCTAAGTCTGCCCCACTCACCCAAGAAATGATTGAAGAGTGGTTATTGACCTATAACTTAATCCGATAGAAGATCAAGACAAGCACTCACAAAGCGAGCACTATTTTTACTTGCTAGTTTTAGATATTCATCAAATGCAACATGATTATCATGATTAAATACTAAGTCTGAGATCGAGCGTGCAATAATCCATGGTACTTCATGCAACGTTGCCACATGGGCTACAGCCGTTGATTCCATATCGGTTGCTAAAACACCATTGAATCGTTGTGTCATTTGTTTAAAGACATCTTGAGAAGACACAAACTGATCACCACACACCATTGGTCCAAAATGTAATCGATCAAAGGAAAGTGAGGCGATTTTTTTTGTGAGTGCTTCTTCACTCTTAAAAACATACCAACCTTTTTCGTAATTGATTTCATGCCCAAAAGCACTAATGTCAAAATCATGGTATGCACACATTGTAGAAACGACCAAGTCTCCAATATTAAGTTTAGAATCTAAACCTCCAGCAGAACCGATATTGATTAACAGTTTTGGTTTATACGTGAGAATCATAAACGAAGTCATCGCAGCGGCACTCACTTTTCCAATGCCTGAAAGTCCTATGATGACATCAGTTTCATGATGTTTCGCAGTATACAGTTTAAATGGAGATGATGACACAAGCTTCACATCACTACAATACTCTAATAATGCATCACATTCTTCTTGCATTGCCGCAATACAACCAATCATACTTTTCTCCTCGCATGGATCATCCATTTTTCACATGGTTCAAAACCAACACTTCCATTATCACCGACAACATCTAAACTCCACAATGTTTCATCAAAGACACTTAACAGTGTTTCTTTATCAAAGAGAGTTTGAAAGATGACTTCTAAAGTTGGATAATCCGCTTCATACCATAAAAAAGTATGACGAAACTTATCCTCTTCTTTTTCAAGGATGTACTCATAATCACATCCTTCTAAAACACCACTTTCACTGTAACCATCTTCATCAAGTCGTTGAGGATGATGAACATCAAAACTAAATACTCCATTTGGTTTTAAATGTTGATATACACCATTCACGACATCTTGAAGTTGTTCATATGATTCGCAAAAATTCAACACATCATTCATTGCTAAAACACGATCATAAGTTTCATTAAGTTGTAATTTACTCATGTCCATGACTTGAAAACTTACATGAGTATCATGTGGGATATCATTCGCTTTCTTTATCATGACCGATGATAAGTCTATTCCTAGGATCTTTGTAGCATATGGTGCACAAAGACGTGTAAATGTGCCACTTCCACAACCACAATCAAGTATATTTCCTTTAAGTGGAATGGATTGAATAAAGGACCATAAATCATCACTGGTCCCTGAGTCATTCATCCACGCCTCATAAAAGCGTTCTAGGACGCTATTTTCTTTAAATACGCGGCCCATAGTTTCTCCAATTGATACAGTTTGCGCTCCGCTGGATCAAAGACATGGACGACGACATCGCCACAGTCAACACTCACCCATGTGGATGATGAATCACCGGATACACGAACAAATGGCGCAATATCAGCTATTCCATCTTGAATTGCATTCACAATCGCCCAAATTTGACGTTGTGAGTCAGCACTGGTCACAATAAATGCATCGACCATGGAATGTTCTCCTTTGAAATCAATGACTTGTATGTCATCAGCCTTCTTATCTTCTAGTATTTTAATTAATTGTTCAATCATTGTTGAATCCTTTCATAAGTCGTCGTTGAGCCTCTTTAAGATTTTGATGGGCAAGTGGTGTGAGTTGTACACACCAGTCAGGACGTTTAGGTTCTATTTTATCGGCAACATACACACAACGACTTAGTGCAGCGCTTGATATTCCAGTAGTATGGTGGGTTATGGCTTGATGTATTTTCTTATCATAAATACCATAATGATGTTTCGCAAGCATTGTGCTAACAAATCCATGTTTTGCATAATCTTCAATGAATACGTTTGAATAACGTGATCGTGAAATCCAATAGTCCATGTCTGATTCACTCATCCCCTTCGCAACATCATGAAGCAGCGTTGCGATATGCGTCTTCTCTAAATCAAGATGATGTGATAAAGCGAGAGCATGTCCAGTCTTATTCACACGTAGTGTATGGTCATATCTTTTTTTGCTCATCCATGGTGTCAAGATAATATCAAGATAACACCCTCTCACAATCATTGTTTTAAGTACTCGCTTAGGTAAATATGTGAGTTCATGCTTTTCTTTAATCGCACTTGATGATGCTGGATGATTAAATACAATCCAATGTTTTGCCCAATCATACGATTTAGAGTGAGTTCGAGTTAGTCCAATAAAATCAATGAGTGTTTTTAACTCTTTATATTTTACCCACTTCTCAAACTGCTCAAACTGATCTTCTCCCATTAACCATGAAAACTCATGATTTGGATATTTCTTTTTGAGTGCTTTCACAGTATGAATGGTAATCGATGGAATTTCAAGTGTTTTCTCGATTGTACATACCTTTAGTTTGCGATATGGCTTAATCATCGCCTTTATAAGGGCAACACGATCTTCAAAGGAAGCGCTAGATTGATTTTTAAGGGGTGATTGTTGTGTAGGAACAAACCATATTTCCTGTACAATTCCACGCTTTAAAACATGAAGTGCACCACGTAAGTGACCTTCATGAATGGGATCAAAGCTTCCTCCAAACAGTGCTATTCTCATGGTAGTTTAATTTTCTTCTCACTGCTTTGTTTATAAAGCACAATAACACGTCCAATAATCTGAATGACTTCAGATTTAGTATGACGTGCACATTCAATAGCGACTTCATTCACACTTTGTGGACATGATTTAAGTACTGAACACTTCACTAGCTCATGTGCTTTAAGTGATACCGCAATGGATTCATAGAGGTTTTCACTAACTCCATCTTTTCCAATGAGGACGAGGGGTGAAAGGCTATGTGCCAATGATTTAAGAAACTTCTTTTGTTTTTGATTTACCAACATAATGCGTCCTTTGTCTCTTTTAGAGTGAGTGATGGATGGGTATGAACAATCATCGTTAATGATGTTCCCACAGCATGTATCCATCCTACATGTGTGATTTCAATATCACATGAGCCTTTAAACTCATGATTGTTTTCAAATGGATTTGCTTCGAGTACTGTAAGATTTCGCTTGTGAGATTCACATTGAGCGCTCATATATAGGGTTAAACTTGATGGTTCATCAAGATGACATTCAACCCAAACGACATCATTAACCACAATAACACATGAGCGTTTAAGAGCATATGTAATGGGTTTAATTAAACCATCAATATGAATCTTCTCAACAAGGTTTGTTGGAAGATGATCATAGGGATGCACTCCCGGATCAAAACCGGGATAATCAATGAGTTTATAGTGATCCCATTCAATGGTACAAGGAGCTTGTGTCGTATGGGCAAAAGGTGAAGTCACCAGTGTTGATGATCCTACAAGGGCATTAATAAGACTGCTCTTACCAGCGTTGACCATTCCAATACAAGAGAACACACTTTGTTTTGTGGCATTCATTGCCTCTAAGATATGTTGTTTTGTCATTGGCATATGTTTTGAGAATGGAATCATGTAGTAAGGATGAATGTTATACCTTTGACACAAACGTGTGATTTGCTCAAGGCGTGTATGCCATAGTGATGTTGGATAGACATCAAACTTGGTTAATACCATAATGAAATCTTGCTCAAGCCAAGAGCGATGAATCCGCTTCAAACTATCCTCAACAAACATTGCATCAACACACCAAATAACAATACCTTCAATATTCATGGGTGCATATTCAGGAGCACTTTTAGTAATCTTCGCTGTGTCTTTGTAATGCTTATAGCGAAAACATGATTGACAATATGATGTTCCCTCTTTTGGGCTATATCCTAACTCAAGAGGGTTACTGTATTGTAGTGGGTGGCCACAGCCTTTACATGGTTGATTCATAGTCTTTGATCCATTTCTTTTCTAGGCGTCGTATGAGCCCATTATACCCTACATCTTTTGATGTGAGGGGTTTATGATATATCGTATAAAATCCATGAAACTTACCACCAAGAATGTCAGTAAGTAGTTGATCACCAATGACCATAACTTGTGATTGATTCCAACCATACTTCTTAAGCATTTTGCGATAATGAATGCTTATTGGTTTAAAGGCAAGTTGAATAAGAGGTACATTAAGTTCAGAAGCTAATGTCTCAAAATCTTGATGTTTATTGTTGGAAATGAGAATTACTTTGCCACGATGTTGTGACATAAAGGTATGTATCCAAGCTATACCTTGTGCATTGATTTGGTGAGTAGTTTTATGAATTAAAGTATTATCAAGATCAATGAACGCAACAAAACATCGTTTAGGAACACGATCAAAGGTTAATTCTTCAAAAGAAGAAACAATACAGTCTGGTTTTAAAAATTGTTTAAACATAGTCACATTATACCAAAGTTGACTGTTTATTGAGTGAAAATGTTGTATGATTGTTTCATTGTGTAAAAAAATATGATATAAAAAGGCGGGAGAAAACTATGAACCAAAAAGTAATGTTAATAAATGTTGAAGTGGTTGCCACTTCTTATATACAAAAATTTAAGCAATTTCATCTCAATATTGCGAATGAAGCATATAACATTCCAGATGATTTTTTTGAGAGTTCAATTTCTGCAGCATACGATCAAAAGGAAAAAACGAACTATCGCTATCCTCGCTTTGATTTATTTAATCAAGATCTAAAAGCAATCTATGATGAAATCAATCAAGAAATACATCCTAACAACAAGACACTATCTTATCTAGTTAGTCTTGCACAAAAGTATAATTATAAGGTCGCTTTTATCTTTGATCAATCTAAGAAACAAGGTCATCATTTAGCAGAGATTCTTACGAATTGGGTGAGTGATTGTATTGTGCTTTTTGGAGATCAAAGCTTACTAGGAAAACCTGAACCAAATCTATATGAGCGTGCAATAAAACATTTTAATGCGAGCGCAAATCATTCAATAGTGATTGATAGTACTCGCAATGGGATACTTGCGGCCTTTCTTGCGAATGCTCGCAGTATTTATGTCGATTTAGGATTAGGCATTACTGAGCGAATATTTAAATATTCCACCAGTCAAGCAAATGATATTTATGATATTGAGCGACTTATACAATCCATACACAATGAAAGATGAAGGACTTTACACAAGTCCTTCATCTTTTATTTAATATCAAAGCTAATTGCTTCAAAATGAGGATGTTCTTTAACCTCACTTGTTTCAAAAGCACTATATGAAGGATCAATCTCTTCACAATGTGTGAATGATTTCATAAGTAATGCTTTGCTAGTTAATTGATCAAGACTACTAAAGGTTGAATCTAAGGTTTTAATGGGTACATCTTTAGCCCAAAATCCGACTTGTTTATCATCAATCATCATTTTAAACATGGATGTTGAAGAAACATTAAGTATCCATTTAATGGTGGTTGGACTTGCTTTAACTTTCTTAAACGTACTTTCGCCACGATTTGGTCGGCGACCAAGTCGACCTTCAGACACTTTAATTCTCTTTATTCCATCATGTTGATTCATGAGCAGTAAATAATCATCATGGATGACTTCTGCACCAATCATTTCATCTTCACTTAGAAGATTCATCGCCTTAACCCCTTTAGCTTTTGTGGAAACTAATGGAATATCATTGGATGAATACATACTCAAGTATCCTTGAGCACTAACACATGCTACTGTGGTAGGTTTTAAAAGCACATGAGCACTAATAAGTGTATCTGTCTTGCCCATAATCATGCATTGCGATGTTTTGGACATTCGTGTTAGCGCAAAATCTTTCAGCATCGTTTGTTTAATGATTCCTGTTGAGGAAGCACAAATAATGGAGTATGGTGAATCAAAAGATTTCACGATTAATGCCTTAACAACTTGAGCTCGTTGATCGTGTTTCACATACGCCGAGAAGTGATCTCCCGCATCCTTATACTTGCTTTCTTTTAACTCATAGATAGGAATGATGCCATAATAACCATCACTTAATATGAATAAACAATGATCAAGTGAATCCACTTCACTTTCACCAATCCACACATCCTTACTCTTAATACCCGCTTCTGTGGAAGCATTAGCACTGCGAAGACTTACCTTTTTAATGTATCCATCGCGTGTTAGTGATACAATCACTCGCTCATTTTGTACCATCTTCACTTTATCAATGACGACCTTCGCTTCTGCAGATGAGAGTTGTGAGCGACGTGGTGATGGGAATTGCTTCTTAATAATTTCTAAGCGTCTTACTATCTCATGATTTAAAAGAGCTGTTGATGAAAGAAGTCCTTCATAATGCTCAATTTCATTGAGTGCTAACGCAAATTCTTCCTTTAGTGCAACAATATCTGTATTCGTTAAACGATATAAACGAAGTGATACAATGGCTTCTGCTTGTTCAAATGAGAAATCAAAGGCATCCACTAAGTTTTGTTTTGCATCTTCTTTATTCTTAGATTGGCGAATAATCGCAATGACTTCATCCACCACCGAAATAGCTTTAATTAAACCCGTAATAATATGTACACGTGCACTAAGTTTATTGACACGATACTTCGCAAGTCGTGTTAAAACTTCTTGGTAGTGTTGAATCATTCCCTCAAGCATTTGCTTAAGTGAACATTGTTGTGGTGCACGATTAAGAATGGCTACCATATTGATGTTGTAAACGATTTGAGTTTCAGTATGTTTATATAAAACATTCTTCACAAGATCAAGATCTGCATCCCCTTTACAATCAATTACGATACGAAGACCATTACGATCTGACTCATCACGAACATCAATCATCGCATCAAGAGTTTTATTGACCATTAAGTCATCAATACGCTTTACTAGGGCACTTTTATTCACTTCATAAGGAATTTGTGTAATCACAAGTTGTTTTATATTCTTCTTCTCAACACTTTCCATGCGTGCTCTTAAAGTGATTCTTCCCTTACCTGTTTCATACACCGACATCATGTTTTCATGCTCTAATAAGTCTCCCCCTGTTGGAAAATCAGGAGCAGGCATAATCATGCATAGTTCTTGTGTGGTAATAGAAGGAAGTCTTAAGGTTGCAATGATTGCATCGACTACTTCATGTAAGTTAAATGGAGGAATATTGGTGGCGTATCCTGCTGCAATACCAGTAGAACCATTTACAAGTAAATGAGGAATTAATGTTGGTAAGACTGTTGGTTCTTTATCAGAATCATCAAAGTTAGGCACAAATGAGACGGTATCTTCATTCATTCCTTCCATCATCATTTGAGCATACTGTGACAAGCGTGCTTCAGTGTAACGCATTGCAGCTGCAGGATCATCATCAATCGATCCATTGTTTCCTTGCATATCCACTAGACAATGATTGTTTTTCCATGTTTGAGACATACGAACCATGGCATCATACACACTACTATCACCATGAGGATGATAGTTACCAATAACAATCCCTACGGTTTTCGCCGATTTGCGATAAGGTTTATCAAAATGATTGCCTTGTTCATGCATGGCATACACGATACGACGTTGAACTGGTTTTAAACCATCACGAACATCAGGAAGTGCACGATCCAAGATAATGTACTTCGCATATCTTGAAAAGCGATCATCCATGACCTCTTCTAAACTAATGTCTTTGATTGGATTGTTATCACTCATACTTCTTCCTCACTTAACGTAAATGACACATGATCATTAATCCACTCACGACGCAGATGTGCTTTATCACCCATGAGTAAACTTACCTTTTTATTCGCAATAAATGCATCATCAATCGTAACCACTAATAGGTTACGTGTTTTTGGATCCATAGTTGTATCCCATAACTGATCGGCATTCATTTCACCAAGACCTTTATATCGCTGAATCGTTGAATGTTTGTATTTTGATCTTAGTTCAATGAGTTCTTGATCATCATAAGCATATGCCCCTTCTTTTCCAGATGTAATCTTATACAGTGGAGGGCATGCTAAAAAGACTTTGTTTGCCTCAATGAGAGGTCTCATATAACGATAGAAGAAGGTCAGAAGAAGGATTTGAATATGTGCTCCATCAGTATCTGCATCGGTCATGATAATGACTTTATCATAAGCACAATCACTCACATCAAAATCACTTCCTACCCCTGCTCCTAATGCATAAATAATTGAAGAAAGTTCTTCATTCTTCATGACATCACTCACTGATGCTTTTTCAGTATTCATGACTTTTCCACGTAGTGGTAATATCGCTTGAAACTTAGAATCACGTCCCTGTTTTGCACTACCTCCGGCTGAATCACCTTCAACTAAAAATAGTTCATTACGTTTTTTATCTTTGCTTTGTGCAGGAGACAATTTCCCTGCTAAAGCACGTGATGATGATTTAGCATTCTTACCTTGACGAGCTTCATCACGTGCTTTACGTGCTGCTTCTCTTGCAGAGGCTGCTTTCGCAAAGCGCTTAACCAGATCATTGGCCAATGTTCGCTCTTCTTCAAAGTAATATGTGAGTTGTTCAATGACAATATTCTCTGTGGCTGATTTCGCCTTTTCAGTCCCAAGCTTTGATTTTGTTTGTCCTTCAAATTGAAGTAAATTTTCTGAAATCTTTAATGAAATGATGGCAGTACAACCTTCGCGAATATCAACACCCTCAAAGTTTTTATCTTTATCTTTTAAGAAACCATTTTTACGAGCAAAATCATTCACAACTTTAGTGAGTCCACTCTTAAAACCAACTTCATGAGTTCCCCCATCTTTAGTTTTTACCATGTTCACAAAAGAAATGATGTTCTCACCATATCCACCATTATATTGAAGTGATACATTCACTTCGATATCATTGACCATTCCTGATAATGCAATGGGTTCATGCAGTGTTTCTAAGTCTTCATTCATGTCCATAACGAATTGTTTAAGGCCATGTTCAAATTTAAAGGTTTCTGTTTTCTTATTACGCTCATCCACAAACATAAAGGTGACATGATCGAGTAAATATGCGGATTCTTTTAATCGTGATGCAATGGTTTCCGCATTAAAAACATGATTTGTAAAAATAAGTGGATCTGCACTAAATGTGACAATCGATCCCTTCTTAGTCGTCTTTCCAAAATTTTGTAAAGGTTTAGCAATGCTTCCACCTTTTTCAAAGCGCATTGAAGACATGACTCCTCCATGAAAGGAAGTGACTTCAAGCCAACTTGATAAAGCATTGACGACACTTGCGCCAACTCCATGAAGTCCACCTGATGTTTTATATCCTCCTGTGGATGAAAATTTTCCTCCCGCATGAAGTTTTGTAAAGATAACTTCAAGGGTTGATACTCCTGAAGAATGTTTTCCTGTGGGCATACCACGACCTTCATCTTCAATACGTATCGTTCGCTCATCAATGAGCGTCACTTTAATAAATTGTCCATACCCATTGAGTGCTTCATCGATGGCATTATCTAAAATTTCCCATACTAAATGATGAAGTCCACGATGATCGCTACTTCCTATGTACATTCCTGGACGTTTACGGACAGCACTTAAGCCTTCTAAGATTTGTATGCTTGATTCATTGTAACTTTGTGTCATAATCATCTCCGATTATTATTATACCAAATCCCACTCTTCATTGTAATGGTCAACTCATAATGGTTGTGATATGATAGATTTGAGGTGAAAGAAATGAACTTTATAATAGCATCCCTGGTGGGGTATCTTTTTGGCTCAGTGCCTTTTGCACTCGTCATAGGTAAAGTATTCTACAACACCGATGTTCGTGAACATGGGTCAAAAAATCTAGGAGCTTCTAACGCAGGTCGTGTACTTGGAAAGAAAGCTGCCTTCACAATCGCTTTTCTTGATACATCAAAAGCAGCAGTTGCAGTTTGGATTGCATATATGCTTTATGGACAAGAAGTTGCCATTGTTGCAGGTATCGCAACCTCGCTTGGACATTGTTACCCAATCTTTGCGAAATTTAAAGGTGGTAAAGCAGTGTCTACCGCAGCAGGTTATTTATTAGCTTTATCTGTCCTTTCTGGAAGCGCATCTTGGATCATTGGTCTTGTACCTGTCTTCACATTCTTTGGTTTACTCAAACTTTTCAAAATGGTATCACTTGCTTCAATCTCTGCAGTAACCATTGCGACAATCTTACTCTTTTTACTTCAACCTAACTTATGGATTTCATTATCATTCTCGCTAGTTGCAGCGATTGTCATTGTACGCCATCATGAAAATATTGGACGTATTATGGCAGGCACTGAGCGAAAAATTAAGTGGATGGGTTAATTCTTTTTTCTAAGACTATAGATTAGTTGTGATTTGACTTACTTAGATAAAAACGAATAAAGAAAAGGCTTGGCTTGATATTAATCAAGTCCAAGCCTTTTTTATATCACTTTACCTAAACAAACCTACTTTATTCCTTTTTGCTTGTTGGTAAGCTCTTTGAATCCGATCTTTGTATTTTGGTTGATTATACTCGTAAAAATAATCTACATACCCTGCCTTTGTGAGTTCTTCTTGAAGTAGTAAATCATCAACCCAAATCCATCCAAGTACACGTTCATATTGATCTTGTCTATCACCATCATACTCAATGTATATCTTATCCGCACTTTTAAGCATGTCACATGTAAAGTCTGCAGCTTCTTTTCCAAAAGGTTCCTCGACTGGATACACTTCAGGTGTATCAATATAAAGAAAGCGTACACGACCTAAGGAATCAAAGCGTGCTGTATCTCCATCAATACACTGAGAGAGTGTAATCCTAACAAGATCCCTTCTTGTGTCAGTTTCAATTCCTGTGTTAGTTTGACAGCCTGTCAAAACTAAAATAAAAGCAAGTATGACGATTAGAGAATATTTCACTGACACCTTCCTCACTTTGCATTAAATCATAATAGTAGGTATTCACGCATCTAACTTAATTTACAATTGCCAATTTGGTTGAACTTACTAAGACAAGGATTTATATAACACTACAATCATAAGCATATTTATTAAACTCTGCAATAGTAAAAGAAGTTGCATCCTATATGTAAAAATCCCTGATGTTTACTCTATGTATAATTGAGAGTATTCTTCAGGGACTTAAATTTTTAAATTATTAGATTTTAGAATCAAACAACTCAATATTCACTATACTTGAGGTGCAGTGTTCATGACTTGTGACTTTGATCTCTTAAAGACAAGAAGAAGTCCAATGATTACAGCCACTACATTCATAAGCATAACAAGTGAGAAAGCTACATCATAACTTCCAGCATTCATATCTTTAATCCATGATGCAAGTCTTGGTCCTACTACTGCCGCAACCCCATAGGCAGTAAATAAAATACCAAAGTTAATCCCAATATGCTTTGATCCAAAGAAATCAGCACAAATTGAAGGCATAATTCCTAAGTATCCTCCAAAACAAAGGGCAATACCACATAAACCAATGACTGTAAGTGTTAGTGTTGAAAACCAAGCTAATGACATAAGACATAATGCACTTACAATATAGGTCGCAATGAGGGTTGGCATACGTCCAAAGCGATCAGACATAGTTCCCCAAAATACACGTCCTAATGAATTTGCAATTCCAAGAAAACTCACAATAATGGCAGCTTCTTGAGGTTGTAATCCAACTTTTTGTTGAACAATAGGCGACGCATGACCAATAATCATTAAACCTCCAATACACCCAATCGCATATAAAATCCAAAGTGAATAAAACTTAGGAGTTTTTACCATTTCTGAAGCATTTAGTGTATTCTTAAGATCGAGTGTTTGAGCTGCTGTTTGTTGGCTTGTTGCGACTTTTTCAGGTGCTGCTAAGAATAAAGAAGCAAGAATAATAATAGAAGAAAAAACAAGTCCAAATGCACCAAATGTATTTAAAACTCCAAAGCTGCTAATAAGCATTACACCAACCGGCGCAAAGACTACTGCTCCTAAACCAAATCCCATTGCAATTAAACCACCCGCTAAACCACGTTTGTCTGGAAACCATTTCATAGTGTTGCCAACCGTACATGCATAAACCATTCCAATTCCTAGACCTCCAAGAAGTCCATAATATAAGTATAGTCCTGTAAGTGAAGTAATCGTTGACGTCAAGAAGATTCCCAAACCAAAGACAGCTCCCCCTGCTAAGGTAACATACTTTGGTCCATAAATATCTTGAAGTCTTCCCGCAAAAATCATTGATAGTGGAACTAAAGAAAGACTAATTGTAAATGCTAGTGATGTTTGAGTGGTCGTCCATCCGAATAAATTAATGAGCGGATTTTGAAAAACACTCCACGCATAAGCTGATCCAATACACATATTGATAAGAATAGACGCTGCTAAAATTACCCAACGATTCAATTTCACGAAGATCTCCTTTTTTTCGATTTCCTCATAAATTTATCATAATTTGAAGTTCAAATAAATAACTTTGTTATTTAATTAACAAGTAATATTTAAATCATATGAATATACCCTCATATTCAAAGGATGCCGTAACAAATGTGACAACTTTGTATCAAATAGTGAGTTATTTCTTAAAATTTGTGAAAAAAAATAAACCTTTAGGTTTATTTTTGTTGCATCGATTTCATGATGGCGCGGATTTGTGATTCAGAAGGTTTTCTTCCCATTTGCATAAACATCGCACGAATCATTTTTTCATTGATTGGTGGATTATCTTTGAGTTGTTTTTCAAATGCACGGCGAGTAAAGTAATACCCTAAACCACCCCCGACGAGTAATCCGACAACGAGTGATATAATACTTGTTAAAAAATCCATAGTGTTCTCACTTTCTTATTGTGAATATTATAGCACAATTATTCTTGTTCAACATTATTTCTGTTATATTTATAAGCACTTTTGTGCTAAAGTTCTTTAAGGTATTTCTTACGTAAACGAATAGCATCTGGAGTGATTTCAACGAGTTCATCAGCATCAAAAAACTCTAATCTAAACTCATATGAAAATACCCAAGGATCATTAATCGTATTATCTGTCTATCGTTTTGAGTACCTCCTAAATAAAGGTATTAACCCAGAAGCGAAGCTAGGTTTCCTTTTGTCACTTGAGTCATCATCCACTTTTCTGCCACATTTCTATTAAGCAATGATAACGATGGAAAGGCATGTTGTGTCATAAGAATGTCCATCATTTTCAAATTATGCTGCATTGCTAATGTCCATTCTGAAATCATTTCTGACGCTTGTTCACCTACAATGGTTGCTCCATGAACTGTGCCTTCATCATCTGTAATGACCTTAACAAAACCCACCAAAGATCCTGTAGTTGCTGCTCTTGCATACGTTTCATACTTTACTTTTACAACAAAGAATTCAAGTCCTTCTTTCTTAGCTTCATTTTCGCTTAATCCAACTTGTGCTATTTCAGGATTAGTAAATATTGCACGAGGAACCACATAATTACTACGATTTAGCATTTTTGATTCTTTTTGACTCATTGCTTGCATCAATGACAGCATCGCTTGATGCATGGCTGCATGAGTAAGAAGCCATTTACCATTGATATCCCCAACAGCATAAATATGCGAAACATTGGTACGATTGAATTCATCAACATTGATATGTTCTTTATCATAACGAACACCTGCTGCATCCAAATTTAAAGAATCCAAATATGGTTTTCTTCCCGTCGCAACTAATAGTTGATCAGAAACAAAGGTGCCTTTTGTTGTTTTGATGAAGAATTCATTGGATTCTTTACTTACAGACTCAACGCTTTCATCATTGTAGAAAACAATTCCTTCTTTACTAAATGATTCTTCTAAAACAGCTGCAGCTTCACTATCCTCTGAAGGAACTAAATGTTTACCCATATGCACAATTGTTACTTTACTCCCTAATCGACTAAAAGCTTGAGCCATTTCTACGCCAATGGCTCCACCACCAATAATAGTTAAACGATTTGGTATTTCTTTTAAACTAAACACGTTGACATTGGTTAGATATGGTACATCTGATAATCCTTCAATCGGTGGAATCATTGGATGAGTCCCTGTTGCTATAAAAATCAAATCACCATGGTATTTTATTCCATCCACTTCAACGGTATGCTCATCCACAAATGTTGCAGATCCTTTTTCAAGCAGTAAATCAGCTTTTGAAAACTTCTTATTCAAGCTCTCACCTGTTTGTGAACTGACGTGTTTACGTACTGTTTCAAGTGGATTGACCACTTCTACATTACCATTTAGTTTTAAACCAAAATCGCTTAAAATGTCTGTGTTGTATTTCATTTGAGCAATTTTAAGCATTGCTTTTGATGGGATACACCCAACATTTAAGCATTCTCCACCGATGGATTTCATTTCAATCCCCAAGACATTAAGACCCAGTTTGGTCCCCATGCCCACTGCAACCATTCCTGCAGGTCCCATACCAATCACTATTAGATCATATTTTTTCATTGTTTTCCTCCTGAAAAACCTTACTCAAAAATTGCGCGATTTACACGATTAAATACTACATGTATAGCAATTTTTCATTAGTAGTCTTAAAGTTTTAACTTTATATAGCAATTATACCTCTATATCGTGTCTTATTGTAATATAGAGCTTTTATACCCATTAGTATAAAATGGCACAAATATAAGTTCATTCTATTGTGATTTTTTTAAGAAGGAGTAAATAAATCTCAAAAAGTAAAGATCATTATCTCTAGAAGTACTAAAAAAGGGTTGAATTTCCAATATAATTGGAGATTACAACCCTTTTTTCCATTTAATGTAAACTCTGGACTTTTAAACAATTATTCTTGTTCAACATTACTTCTGTTATATTTATAAGCACTTTTGCGCTCATGTTCTTTAAGGTATTTCTTACGTAAACGAATTGCATCTGGAGTGATTTCAACGAGTTCATCATCATCAATAAACTCTAGTCCAAACTCGAGTGTTAAAGCCTTTGGTGTCGTCAAACGCATTGCTTCATCTGCTCCTGTCGAGCGAATTGATGTTAGTTTCTTACTCTTTGTAGGATTAACAACCATATCCATATCTTTCGCAGTAATACCAATAATCATACCTTCGTACAGTTTCGTTTGTGCTCCAATAAACAAAGTCCCACGGTCTTGTAAGTTATAGAGTGCATACGTCATCGCAACACCATTGTCATTGGAAATCATAACCCCTTCAGTACGCTCAAAGTTAATATTTAGTTTTGGAGCATAGCCTTTATACTTACGAATAAAGATTCCTTCACCTTTAGTTTGGTTAATAAAGTTTTGGCGATATCCTAAAAGTGCACGCGTAGCAACTACATACACTGATGTAACATACCCTTCACGCTCACTAACATCCACCATTTCACCATAGCGAGCATTCATATCTTTTAGTACTACTGGTTGATAGATTTCAGGAACACTTAAGATAACTTCTTCATAAGGCTCACTTAATACTCCATCAATAACTTTTTCAATAACTTGTGCTTTTGAAACAGCCATTTCATAGCCTTCACGACGCATGTTTTCAAGTAGAATAGAAAGATGAAGTTCCCCTTGTCCACTAATCTTAAAGGTATCAGTACTATCTGTATCTTCTACTTTTAAACCAACGTTAGTTTCTAATTCTTTTTCTAAACGCTCTCTTAAATTACGTGATGTGACATACTTTCCACTTTGTCCTGCAAATGGTGATGTATTTACTAGCATATGCATTGAAAGTGTTGGTTGTGCAATTTCAATAGGAGGTAAGCTAATTGGATGAGAGATATCACTAATGGTATCTCCAATACGAATATCACTAATCCCTGCAACCACGACAATGTCTCCTGCACTTGCAGATGGAACACTAACACGCTTCATACCTTCTAAAACAAAAATATCTTTAATTTGTGCTTTCTTAAATACTCCACCCTTCGCAATGTTAACTTGAGTGTATTGTTTAAGAACGCCTGAAGTAAGACGACCAATCCCAACACGTCCAATATAGTCATCATAACCAAGGGCTGTCACTTGAAGCACACAAGGATCTTCTTCATTCACAGGATATGGCTTAACATGAGCTAGTAACGTGTCAATTAGTGGTTGAATTGATGTGCTTTCTTCTTCTAGAGATGTTTGAATAATACCTTGTTTCGCAATACCATAAAGAATTGGAAAATCAAGTTGCTCATCTGTTGCATGTAAATTTAAGAATAAGTCATAAACCATATCAATAACTTCATGAACACGTGCTTCTTTCTTATCAATCTTATTGATAAGTAGAATTGGATTTAAACCTTTTTTAAGGGCTGTGGATAACACGAAACGTGTTTGAGGCATTGGGCCTTCAGCACTGTCCACAAGTAAAATTACAGTATCCACTGTATCAATAATACGCTCAACTTCAGATGAAAAGTCTGCGTGACCTGGTGTATCTACAATGTTTATCTTGACATCGTCAACACGAATGGAGCAGTTTTTAGACGTAATGGTAATGCCACGTTCACGTTCAAGATCATTACTATCCATGACTTGAGTTTCCGTAAGCTGGTGTTTGGTAAGCGCATGACCATACTTTAGTAACGCGTCAACGAGAGTACTTTTCCCTGCGTCAACGTGTGCAATCACCGCGATGTTTATAATAGATGTCATAAGTAAACCTTCTTTCATTAAAAAAACCCTGAAGCTCAGGGTAGAACCCAAAAGGAGTGATATTCCCTGATGTCTCAGGTGGGTCGTCCGTGAACGTGTTTAGGATTCTCACACAAGTGCGAGCTTTCACTCCCACGCTCAACAAGGCATCCCTTATCATTTAGTGTTGGAAATAGTATAACCTTTTGGGCAAAAATATTATACCACAAATTACGATATTCAGCATTATTTTGATTGGATTCGTAAATGAAGCTCATTGAGTTGTTTTTCACTGACACCACTTGGTGCACTCGTGAGTGGGCAACGTGCTGAAGCATTCTTTGGAAATGCAATAACATCACGAATACTTGATGCATTAGTAAGAACCATCACAAGACGGTCGAGTCCAAATGCAATCCCACCATGAGGTGGTGTACCATAATTAAAGGCATCCACAAAGAAGCCAAAACGATCATTGATTTGCTCCAAAGTAAACCCTAAGAGTTCAAAGACATCACTTTGCATCTTCGAAGAATATATACGCTGAGATCCTCCCGCCACTTCATAACCATTGCATACTAAGTCATACGCATTGGCGAGTGCTTCAAGAGGTTTAGATATAAATGTATCCATATACGCGTCTTGAGGACGTGTAAATGGATGATGTCGTGCGACAATACCACCTGTTTCTACGTCTTCCTCAAACATTGGGAAATCTACAATCCATACAAATTCAAAATGATTTGGATCAAAGGTATGGGCTTTAAGTCCTAGTGCTAAGCGCAGTGAACCAAGTGCAGTACATGCTTTTTCCCACTCGTCCATTAAACATAATACGCCATCTCCTTCTTTGAGTTGACATACTTCAATGAGTGAAGCAATTTCATCTTCTCTCATAAGCTTCACAGCACTACCAGAAAGTTGACCTTCACTGTATTTGAAATGCACTAAATGGGATGCTCCATATTTCTTTACAAGCGATGTGTACTCATCAACTTCTTTACGAGTTAGTGATGCACCATGTGGTACCACAAGTGCTTTAATGCTCTTAGGGGTTTCCCCTTGTGCAAATAAGCCAAACTCAGTGGTTTTAAAGACTGTGTCTAATGTTTTTAGTGACCAATCAAAGCGTAAGTCAGGTTTATCACTGCCATACTTGTCTAATGCCTCAAAGAAGCTCATGCGTCTAAATGGTGTTGAGAGTTCTTGTTTTAAGGCATCGTTAAAGACTTGTTTCATGACGCCTTCAATATGAATGAAAAGTTCTTCTTCATCCATAAAGCTTGCTTCGATGTCGACTTGTGTAAAGTCTAGTTGGCGGTCTGCACGTAAGTCTTCATCTCTAAAACAGCGTGCGACTTGATAATAACGCTCAAAGCCTGCAATCATGAGGAGTTGTTTAAAGATTTGAGGAGACTGTGCAAGCGCATAAAACTCCCCTTCATGAACACGTGATGGTACTAAGTACTCGCGTGATCCTTCAGGTGTTGATTTTGTTAGCATCGGTGTTTCCACATCAATAAAGTCGTGATCATCAAGATAGCTTCTCATTGCACGCACAATTTTTGAGCGCATAATAAGCTTTTCTTGCATGACTGGACGTCTTAAGTCAAGATAGCGATACTGCATACGTGTGTCTTCAAGTGCATCAGTTTCATCCGCAATAATCATTGGCGTTGTTTGTGCCGTAGACACAACGACAACTGAAGTTGCAATAAGTTCAATATCTCCAGTTGGAATATTAGGATTAATGTCTTTACGTGCTTTAATGACACCCGTGACAGAAAGTATAAATTCACTGCGAACTTCTTTAATAGTTGGGGCTAAATCTTCATTAATGACAACTTGTAGAATACCTGTTTTATCACGTAAGTCAATAAAGACAAGTTGGCCAAAATTGCGACGTTTCGCAACCCAACCGACTGCGGTAATGCTTTGATCAATCATCGATGCATTAAGATTGTGATGATGATAAGGTTTCATATTCATAGTGGTTTCTCCTAATGGTCACAATGTTCGTGACCGTGTGATAATAAATGATCAACATGCTCAATAAGTGCTTCAAATGAGACATCCTTTGATGTTGCTGAGCCTGCTTGTTTGACATTAGCGATGGATGTTTCAAATCCTTCTTGAGTCACAAACACAAGCACTCGCGCTTTAGAGCGCTCTACTGCTTTAAATAAGCTATTTTTACTACGATTGGCAAGATCATATTCGACTTTAAATCCCTGAGTTCGCAGCCATAGTGCGACTTGTTGAACTTGTGATTGAGCATCACTCAAACTAAGGACATACACGTCTACTTCATCACTGACATCAAACTCAACCCCTTCTGCCTCACATGCCACAAGAAGTCGCTCAATGCCCATTCCAAAGCCAACGCCAGAGCGTGATGGTCCATTAAAGTACTCAACAAGATGATCATAGCGACCACCGCCAAAGATTGTACTTTGTGAACCCATGTTTTCACTCGTGGATACCACTTCAAAGACTGTTTCGGAATAATAATCTAGTCCTCGCACAAGGCGATCACTTACTTCCCACTCAATCCCTAAATCAGTGAGTTGATCACATACTGCTTTAAAGTATGCTTTTGATTCATTGCTTAAGACACTTTGAAGTGGTGGAGCACTAATGAGTGAAGGATGTTGTGTATCAACCTTACAGTCAAGAATGCGTAGTGGATTTTGTTCATATCTTCTCTGACAATCGCTGCATAATTCATGCACATGATCTTTAAAATGATCTTTTAAGACTTCACGATACGCAAGACGAGACGCTTCATCCCCTAGAGTATTAATTAGAACTTTACATTGTGTTAAACCAAGTTGATTAATAAAGCTAACACCAAGGTAGATGACTTCCGCATCCATGAGTGGATTTTTAGCTCCAAGATACTCAACACCAAATTGATGGTGAATTCTCATACGTCCTTTTTGAGGACGCTCATAGCGAAAGTTAGGACCTACATAATAAAACTTTGAGACGATTTCAGGATCAGCATAGAGCTTATGTTCGACATAAGCTCTCATAAGTCCTGCCGTTCCTTCAGGACGCAGTGTTAATGAGCGTCCCCCTTTGTCTTCAAAGGTATACATTTCTTTATTGACGACATCACTTGAATCATTGCCACGTTTAAACACCTCTGTGTGTTCAAACACAGGGGTTCTTATAAGTTTTAAGTGATAGACACTCGCAAAGTCTTTAATGAGTTGTTCAAGGAACTCCCACTTCTTATTTTCTTCATAGAAGATGTCTTGGGTGCCTCGAGGCGATTGAAAGTTAGTCATAATTGTTTCTCCTTTAAATAAAAAAAAGCATCCTCTAAGGACGCTTATGCGCGGTACCACCTTAGTTCATTCCTAAGAATGCAACTTACACCTGATAACGGGTGGACCCGACACGTTCTACTTAGTTTCAAAGTGCTCTTCAAGTGTGTCCATGATGGAGTCATCGCAAGTGTTTCACCAACCCACTTGTCTCTTAACCCAACATCCATCATTCTCACTCTCATTAGAATTGTCTATATTATACTCAACTCATCTTAAAACATCAAGATTATCGTGTAATTCGCTCAACACTTATAACTGAATTGACTTTACGCAAGTTCACGATTAAGACTTGTAGATGATTTGAATCATCGACATTAACCTTTATGGTGGTTGTGGCGGTCACTTTATCTTCATTAACAATTGAATTAACGGATTGAATGGAAGCTTTATATTGAGACACGACCGTTACGATGTCTGTGAGTAAATAACTGCGATCATTCGCAAGTATCGAAAGTTCAACTTCATACTTGCCTTTATCAAAGGTTTCGTCCCACATGACTTCAATAAGTCTGCTCTTTTCTTTAATGATATTTGGACAGTCAATGCGATGCACTTTAACACCTTGTCCTTTAGTAATGTATCCAATAATTTCATCACCATAAACAGGTTTACAACACTGTGACAATGAAATCATCATTGAATCAACACCAGATACTTTAATGCCTGATTTAGAAATCGTTTTCTTTTGAGGTGCAGGCTTAAATAAGCGACCAAATCCTAAATCAAGAATGTTTTTTCTTTGATCGACAAGTTTTTCAAATAATGCAGCGGTTGTTAAAGAGCGTGCTGCTAAGGAGTAATAACACTCATCCATTGTTTTAAGATTAAATTGGTGTAAGACACTTTCAACCTTTGCACGTGTAACGAGTTCAGAATTCTCAAGACCACGTTTCTTCACTTCGTCTTTGAATATCTGTTCCCCTTTCACAATCGTTGCCTTACGCTCTGCTTCTTCCTTCTTGAGTAAGAAATTGCGAATCTTCACGCGAGCATGGGAGGTCTTAACAAACTTCAACCAGTCCTCACTAGGACCATTGGATTGTTTGGATGTTCTTATTTGAACAACATCTCCCGTTTTAAGTTGCGTATTAATTGGTAGTAACACGCCATTAATGATAGATCCAATGGTAGAGTGTCCCACATCAGTGTGAATACGATATGCGAAATCAATAGGCGTTGACCCATTAGGTAAATCAATGACACGACCTTTTGGAGTCATGACATAAACATTAGCTTCAAAGATATCTTTTTGAACAGCTTCCATGTATTCTTGAGCATCATCATCATCAATATCAGTTGACAATAGTCCAAAGTCTTTAAACCAAGATAAGCGATCTTCAATCTCTTTTTGTTCCTTGTCCTTTGATGTACCTTCTTTATATCGCCAATGAGCTGCAACCCCACGCTCAGCAATTGCATCCATACTTTCAGTACGAATTTGTACTTCAAAAATATGCCCTTCATCCCCGACAATTGTTGTGTGGAGTGATTGGTACATGTTCATTTTGGGCATAGCTATATAATCTTTAAGTCGTCCAGGAATTGGACGATAGGTTGCATGAATGTATCCTAAAACTTCATAGGGGTTCACATTATCATCAGTAACAATACGAATGGCTAAAAGGTCTAAAATCTCATCAAAGCGTTTGTTCTTAATCGTCATTTTCTTATGAATCGAATAAAGATGCTTAGATCGACCAAAAATACGATGATTAAGTCCATGTTCATTTAATAGTGTTGAAATATCATTAATCATGTCAGTGACTTGTTGATCACGCTCTGCTTTGCGTGTTTCCACAAGATTTGCCACATTATAATATTTTTCAGGATATAAATAGTGAAAACTTAAATCTTCAAGTTCGTTTTTAATCTCAGATATCCCTAATCGATGTGCAATGGGTGCATAAACATCAAGTGTTTCTGCAGAAATTTTCTTTTGTTTCTCTTCACTTTGAAAACCAAGTGTTCTCATATTATGAAGACGGTCGACAAGCTTAACAAGAATAACCCGAATGTCTTTCGCCATCGCAATAAAGATCTTTCGATGGTTTACCGCAAGGTATTCTTTTTCATCTTTAAAGGAAAGATTACCAATCTTAGTGACTGATTCAACGATTGTCGCAATGTCTGCTGAGAATAGTTTTTTTATTTCATCTTTACTAACACCACAATCTTCTAGCGTATCATGAAGTAGTCCTGCACAAATTGTCGATGGTCCAACACGAAGTTGAGCAAGCAAAATAGCCACTTCAATGACGTGAGTCACATATGGTTCACCACTTTTACGTACTTGTCCTTCATGTTTTTCAATAGCAAAAGCCATTGCCTTGTTAATTAGGGCAATGTCTTTGTCATTCACAAGATACTGTGAGATTTGATGCCTTAAGGCATCTTGTAGTTGAATGACACGCTCGTGCATACGCTCCTCACTTAAAACCGATTAATAGGTTAAAGATGTAAAGATAGGTACTCCTGAAAGTCTGTCACGTCCATGTAGATCTGCAAGTTCAATGAGAAATGCACAACCCACGACAACACCACCAATTTGCTCAACGAGTTTAATCGTTGCCTCAACGGTACCACCAGTTGCTAATAAATCATCGACAATGAGTACTCTTTGTCCAGGTTTAATCGCATCTGCATGAATATGAAGCTCATTGCTTCCATATTCTAAATCATATTTGAAACTTACGGTTTCACGCGGTAATTTACCAGGTTTACGAACAGGCACAAATCCAGTTCTTAACGCAACTGCCACTGGACATCCAAAAATGAATCCACGTGATTCTGGTCCCACAATAATCTCTGCATCCACTTCTTTCGCAAACGCAATCATTTCATCGGTTGCATACTTAAATGCTTCACCATCACCCATTAATGGTGTGATATCACGAAATAAAATACCTTCAAGTGGAAAATCTTGTATCTCTGCAATGTAATTTTTTAAGTTCATAACTTCCTCCAGGATAGTAGTATTATACACTAATGTTATGCCTCTTGGCACGAATTAAACGTTGTTAATGTGAGTTGAATTGATTTTGAACCCATGTATGTGTTTATCCCTAGTGTTCCTTCCACATCAATATAGTCTCCCACAACACACTGTGCAAAGCTTGGATCAAATGAAAAGATTTCTAGGGTTTGATGCGAGGTTTGTACTGTAGCTTTACTCATGCCTGCTTTCAAAATCATCATTGATTTTATACGGACATGCTCAATTTTTACGATTGGTCTTTCCCACCCCATGCCAAATGGTCTTAATGATTCAAACTCAACAACCCCTTCAAGAGAAATGAGTGATGGATCAAGGACAAGACTTGGTGAAACCTCTAGGCTAAAATCATGATGTTTTAAGTCTTCAAGAATATGGTTTTTAAGTGCTTCAAAGTTATCTTGGTGCACTTCAAGTCCTGCAGCTTTCGCATGACCTCCAAAGTGCATAAGTAGATGTTCATAAGGTTTAAATAGGTTCACTAGATGCACATTATATGAGCGCATCGATCCTTTTATCGTGTTTTCTTTTTTAACTCCGACAAACACATTGGATTTTTGAGAACGAAGTAACTGATTGGCGATTAATCCAACAATACCTTCATGAAAAGAATCAGATACGACAAAATGAAATGGTTGAGACTCTTCAATAAGGGATAACGCTTCTAAAGACATGGATTTTGTGAGGACTTTTCGTTGTTCATTCACATCTTCAACCATGGAGGCGTATTTAACCATTGATGTAATATCAGTTGAGCCTAAATATGCAACCATCGTATTCGCATTTGCCACATCCGACATACGCCCTATCGCATTAATCTTTGGAATTAATTGAAAATTTAAGTCTTCTTCATTAACACTTTGCTTCTTTAATAAAAGTGCAAATGGTGTAATCATGACTTGATTCATGGATTCTATAGCTTTTACAACTAAGTACCGATTTAGATGATGAAGTGGCATCATGTCTGCTAAGGTTGCACACCCTGCAAGTTGAATCATAAAGTCTGAATCTAAATCTAAATACGATGCAAGTAGCCACACTAAACCACTTGTACACATTGAATCATACACAGGATCAAGATAAAGAGGATGAAGTATCGCATCCACTTCAACTTCCTCGCTCATGATGTGATGATCAATGATAATAACTTTCTTGTGATTTCTCTTTAAAAGATAAATTGCTTCATGTGCACTGACCCCATTATCAACACAAATAAATAAGTCATAGCCTTTATCAAGAGCTTGCTGAGCAATATCTGGTTTTAAACCATAACCTTCATTCATACGATGCGGGATATAGTAACCAACGTTAAGATCAAGTGATTTACATAGTGATACCATCATCGTTGTTGAGCAAATACCATCTGCATCATAGTCTCCTGCCACAAATACTTTTAAAGAGTTTGATTGAGCTTCTTTTAATAGATTGGTGATTGTCTTAAGAACTTCAATAGAAGACACATCAAAAATGACTGGTTCATTAAGACTTTCAGCTCCATGAGTTTCAATCATCGTCGATTTTAGTGTGGACGCAAGTGGCGTCACTGGTGTTGGTAAGGTAATGTTCATAGTAATTAGAAAAAGGGAGAAGCTCCCTTTAATCATTGATTCCGATAATCGTCATTTCATCTAAATCTTCTTTTTTACGAATTTTCACTTTTTGTGCCTTTGGTTTACGATGTTGTTTGAGCCATAACCACACCATAGCGGCGATAAAGATTGAAGAGTATGCTCCAGCTGTTAAGCCAAAGACCATCGCAATATTAAATGTAAAGATTTCACGACTTCCTAAGATAAGTAGAGCGAAGATAGGGAGTACTGTTGTAAAGGTATTAAAGATACTTCTAAAGAGTGTTTCCGCAATCGCTTCATTCACGATATACACATAATCTTTGGCATGTAGAACTGGTTTTGGATAGTTGTTAAGTGTGTGACGAATTCGGTCAAACACAACAATCGTATCATCCACCGAATACCCAATAATTGCGAGAATTACCGCAATAATTTCAATGTTGAATTCAAGTCTAAAGATCGCAAATAACACAAAGACAAATGAAACGTCATGCACCAGAGCAACAATAGTACCAATCGCATAATCGATTTCAAATCTGAAACTAATATATGCAAGCATGAGTAACCACGCGACAAGCGATAACACAACTGCTGTTACTGCAAGCTCACGTCCAATAACTGGAGTTACCACAATATCATTCGCTGGATGTCCATACGTTCTTAAGATATATGCTTTTAAAGCTTGTAAGTTTTCACTAGTTTCAGTTTCACGAGTTGTCACATAAGCAGTGTCATCCCCAGCAAACTGAACGCGAATATTATCATAACCAAATTGTGCAAATTGAGTTCTAATGGTTTCGGTATCAAATCCGGTGTCCGAAGTCATGGTGATTTTTGTACCTGATGAGAAATCAACTCCAAAATTAATGAATTGTCCTGTGGTCGCAAGATTGAAAAGTCCAAATGCACCACCGGTAATAAGTAAAATGAGTGAGCCTAAAATAAACTTGCGAGAAACCTTCACAAAATCAATCTTCTCAAAGCCCCCAAAGTATTTACGCTCTTCACCTTTAGATAAGTTAGGAATCATATCCTTCTTAACTTTAAATAGTGTTAAGTTTGTAAAGCGACCTGAGTTGACTAAAAGTTTAATTAAGAATCTTGACATAAAGATATTGACGACTAAGGTTGTTAGAACGGTAACCATCAACATCGTTGCAAATCCTTTAATGGATCCAGTACCAAATAAGTACATGACCATCGCAGATAAGAATGTTGTGAACTGGCTATCGAAAATTGTCCAGAACGCTAATCGATGACCTTCATCAACCGCTGTTTCAAGTCGTTTTCCAAGATAAAGCTGATCTTTGATACGCTCAAATGTTACAACGTTCGCATCAACCGTCATCCCTACCCCTAAGAGTAATGCCGCAATACCAGGTAAGGTGTAAACACCACCCAATGAGTTAAATAGTGTAAAGACCACAAGAATATAGAGTAGTAGCATAAATGCCGCAACAATTCCTGGAATATGATAAACAATGACCATTGCAAGCATAACAAGTAGTGCCCCAATAAGTCCTGCCATAATCGTCTTTTCAAAGGCTTCAATCCCAAACTCAGCACTTACTGCATTTGAGAAAATTTCAGTCATACGTACTGGAAGTGATCCAGAGTTAATTAAATCAGCAAGCTCACGTGCACTTGATTCGGTGAATCCACCTTCAATAACAACGTCACTTCTAAATCCTTGACGAACCGTTGCAGCTGAAATGTATTTAGGATTAGGTTTGGCAGCTTCCGCACGATATGTATCGCCTTCTTGAAAGTCTAACCAAATAACCATCAGGTTATTGCCTGTTGATAACTTCGAAATCTTATCAGTAACTTCAAAGAATTTATCTTTGTCCGCAATTCTTAAAGAAACAATTGGCTTACCACTATCAAAGGATAATGATGCTCCACCTTCAGTTAAGATTGTTGCATCTGCCAATAAGTTATCATTCACATCTCTAAATTCTAAGTTTACAGATGCAGAAATAATACGACGTGCAGCATCTTGATCGCTTACACCCGCTAATTGCACACGAATACGATTATCACCTTCGATAATAATTTGAGGCTCAGAAACGCCTAAAACGTCAACACGCTTAGAAACAGCACGTGCGATCGCACTCATCGATGGAACTGAACTACTATTATTGAGTGGTGAGACTTCATAAACAATCTCAAAACCACCTTGTAAGTCTAATCCTAGCGTCATGTCATTACGTACACTTGGACCAAGTGTCGCGACAAGCGCTACAATTGCTATTAGTGTTGTAAAGAATAACGTGAGTCTAAATTTCTTAACGTTCATACGTTGCCTCCAAGTAAATCGTCATAGTCTGTCAGGTGAGAATTCACCCCATGTTTGATGGCTTGATGCATCAATACTTTCACGACATCTTCAAGTTTAAGCGTAAAGATATCTCTAATCGCTTCATGAAGATGTTGTGGGGGGTGGTGCTTCCATTTAAAAGAACATACGAAAGCCACATCTGAGGCACTCACTTTGTGAGCTCCATCTTCACATAAGGCATTCGCTTTCAATAGAAGAGCGAGCGTAACTCGCTTGTCGTTTATAATATTCATCTTAACCTCACCACTTGCCTCATTATTATAAATGAAAAACACTGAAATGTGTATCTTTTTTACTTCAAGTCGCTTAAGCTTCTTACCAATGCCTTAAATTGATCCCCACGATCCTCAAAATTCTTAAACTGATCATAACTTGCACAGGCTGGACTTAAACAAACAATCTCCCCTTTTTTAGCATTCTCTAATGATACCATGAGTGCTTCTTGCATCGTATCAACCACAATAGCTTGTGGGAATAGTGCCTTGATTTGATGTTTGGTCTGTCCAAACACAACGAGCGATTGAATATTGTGAGCCTGAGTTAATAGTGGTTCAAAGGGTAAATGCTTATCATATCCCCCCGCAAGGAGGTGAATAGGTTGTTTAAAAGCCGCTAATGCAATCATTGTTGCCTCAACATTCGTAGCTTTTGAATCATTGTATATTTTAACACCATTAATTGTTTCAACATACTCAATGCGATGAGCAACCCCTTGAAATGAGCGAAGTGCTTTTGATATTCTCATGGGTTCAACCCCTACTTCAATAGCCATAGCTACCGCAACCATAATGTTAAACAGATTATGATCTCCCACAAGTTTAACATCCTCTTTTGAGAAGATAACACGACCGTGCATCAAAATCTTATTCCCCATTACCATAATATCTGCATCCTTAGTCAGCGATATCGTAAGCACTTTACACTTAAAGGATGAAGGTTTACTTTGCATAATATTCTCATCATCAATGTTTAAGATAAATGTATCATAAGCATCAAGATTATTGATAATTCTCCACTTCGCTTGATAGTAATGATCAAGTGATTCAAAGACATCAAGATGATCTGGTGATAAATTTAGAATGGTAGAAACCTTAGGTTTAAAGGTATGGGTGTCTAGTAGTTGAAATGCTGCAATCTCACACGACACCATCATTGGCTCATGAGGATAATCAAGTACAACTTGAGATAAAGGATGTCCATTATTTCCAGCACTGATTCCATGGGGTGTAAGTTCTTTAAACAAATGTCCTAGTGCTTCAGTAGTCGTTGTCTTACCATTGGTGCCTGTAATCGCACATAGTGTATATTGTGGCACAAAGAATGCTGCAAATTCGATTTCATTGTAGACGAGTTGTTTGCGCACACACGCCTTCACAAAAGGATGTGTATAAGGAATTCCAGGGTTTTTAATAATCACATCAATATCCATGGATAAGACAGATTCATCAAAACCATGATCCATGATGGTTAATTGCTCATGTAGAAAAGGTGGATGAGTTATTTCTGACTCATCCATAAGTATCACATCATATCCTTTAGCACACGCAAGTTTTGCAGCTGCAAACCCACTACGTGCCCCACCTAAAATTAGTGCCTTAAGTGCCATACATTATGCTCCTAGCGCGTATAGTAACAAGCCTATTACTAAACTTAGAAAACCATAGCCATAAAACATGAAAATTACTTTTTGATCTTTCATCCCTTTTAACACAAATGCGTAATGAATTGGTGTATATGAGAATACTCTTCGCTTAAAGACTCTAACAGCAACTTGTTGGATAATAACACACAGGACTTCCACAAGATAAACAGCATAGAGCACAATGAAGACTAGATCTTTGCCTAACACAAGGCCTAACATGATTAAAACACCACCAAGACCATAACTACCAACATCCCCCATGATGATTTTAGCTGGGGCAATATTAAAGCGTAAGAAGCCAATCATAGCACCAATCATTGCAAGGATAAATAAAGCACTTGTCGCTTGCTCATTAAGGGCAATGATATACAGACCTGCAAACACGAAGACTGAAAGACCTGCAGATAAACCATCCATACCATCTGTGATATTGAATGCATTAATACTTCCGACAATCATAAATACACGTGCAGGAATTAATACATAACTTGGTAGTGATAGTGTGTAAGAAAACAATTGGATTGAAGAATTATCTAACGTAAACATGACAAATGAAATGGCAAATAGGGTTTGCAGAAACAAGCGTGTTTTTCCTGATAAACCATCATTTTTCCCTTCTTTGATAATTTTAATATCATCGACGAGTCCTATTGATGCAAACAGTAGCATGTGAACCATAACACTGATGAGTGATACATCAATATTTGGAAACAATGCAAAAACCGTAGCCACTACTCCGACAAGTAAAAAGACAACACCACCAAAGATGGGGGTGCGCTCTTTTTGTTTGTACGATTCAATAGCATATACACTCACATGTTGAGCGATCTGCATTTTCTTTAAAGTTTGAATGAAAAAAGGATAAATCATCCACGTTAAACCTAACGCAAGAAAAAATGGCATAAACAACTCTCCTTCATGCGATTATTGTATCATGGCTTTAGTGCTGTAAGTATGATTTTCTGATCAATTGGTTCATTAAATGTGATGTTTGAGCTAACAATGATTCCCTCACCGACTATCTCAAGATCTAATGATGCAAAACGTGCTAAATGACGTGCTTCATTGACAGTTAAACCGATGACATATGGCATCTTTGTAATTAGTCCATTTGTCTGCGCTAAAATGAGTGATGATGACAACACTTTAGAGTTTGGTGCAATTGATAAATGTGTTATTTGATTACCATCGCCTAATACGAGTGTTTTAAGTTTGTTTTGGACTGCAAATTCATTAAAGCGAGCCACGTTTTGATTCACAAATGATGGAACATAAATGACTGTGGTTTCACTTGAACTTTGCTCATCTGAAATATTCATCGAAACAGCTATTTTTCTTAACAGTGCTCTTTGAGCATCAACGTATTGATGTGCACCTTTCGCATTCTTTGCTGTAAAGGCATAGTAAACTAAGTATTGAGGATTATCATATGGAAGTGCTGCAACAAATGAATATGTGTATTCATCAGTTTTATAGCCACCTGATGGTGAAGGAAGCTGAGATGTTCCAGTTTTTCCAATAATTTCTGCTTCTTCAATTTGATAATAACGTCCAGTTCCATTCACAACTGCCCCACGTAGTAGTTCAATCATGGATGATGTTGTGGTTGGTGAGAATACTTGATTGAGTAATGTTGGAGTATGATCATAAACGACTTGTCCACTTGTAGGATCTACGATTTGCTTAATTATGGATGGTTGAATGTGTTGACCATCATTAAGCAGTGCTTGATATGCTGAAATCATATTGATAGGAACAACTGTGCTTCCTTGTCCAAACCCGGTTGTTATCATTTCAATAGGATAACTAAACAATGCTTTACCATTTACACCTCGAAGACCGTAAATATTTAAGTTCTTAAAGAGTGATAAATCTTCAAGTTTTCTCATATAATCATTGGGTTTTATATAGTTTGAAAGCAACATACCAACTGAAGTATTAAGTGATAATTCAAAACTACGATTAAAATCAACTAAACCATGATCCACACGATTAAAGTTGCGAATTGTTGCAAATGAACCAGTACTTGTTGGTAAAGAAGATGGTAATCCCTGTGAGATTCCCATGTAAAATATTCGACTTGGAACTTTAATAGTCGTGTCATAATTGCCACTTTCAATAACTGATGCCCACAACAGTGACTTCATCACTGAACCTGGTTCAATGGCGCTTTGAGCATTTAAATCAACATAAGAACTTATATTAAGCTTATTTGGATCAAAACTTGGAGCATGTCCATATCCAAGGATTTCTGCTGTTTGAATATTCATGACCATTGCAAAAGCCATGGATGCTTTGTGTTCACGAATTGTTTGATCAAGTGATAATTCTAAGGTTTCTTGAATTCCACGATCTAAAGTTGTAATGACATTTGAACCATGGGTAGGAAGAGTTTCTTCATATAGCATATCTTTGTAGATGAATCCTGCGGAATCACTTTGAAAACGTACAGTCCCATTAATACCACTTAAGAATGGATTAAGCGTTAACTCAAGACCTGTTTTTCCATCAATAAGTCTTGTAGATAAGTCATATTGTGCAATACCTATTAAATGCGAAGCAAAAACACCTTGTGGATAATGGCGTGATTGTGTCATTTCAAATGATAAACCTGGTAGATTCAATGCTTCAATAGCTTGTTTTTGTGAAAGAGTTAGATTTCTTCCTGCAGTACCAAGTTCTGTTTGAAATAGATTTCGATTTAAGAGTTCAAGAATACTTGATTCACTTGTATTTAAGATGCCTGATAATGCTTTTGCGGTCGCTTCTTTGTCCACAACATAAGCTGGTTGGTTATTAAATCCGACACGTTTATCTGATAAGTAAGCAATGACTTTATAGGTTGTAACATCTTCCGCAATGACAACACCACTACGATCATGGATTTGACCACGAGTTGCTGGAAGCATATTTTCTTTAATATGAACTTGCTTAGCAAGATCTGCCATATTTGTATTGGAGTGAGTATGTACCCCCATCATGGTTAGAATAAATACGTTAACACTAATGGCACTGATTGCAATAAAAAACACTAAAAACCATACAACCATGGAAAAATTGGTCATATTAAGTTTAAAGCGTTTATGTTTAGTCTTTTTTACCGACCGTGATGATGTTAGTATGCGTTCTTTCATAGCCACTTTCCCTTGCAATCGCAACGATGCGAGCATATTGCGACAACTGTTGAATATCAATCGTCAAAGCTTCGTTTTCGTGTCTCATTGCTGCAATTGAGCGCTCATACTGTTGAATTTGGACTGTGTAGTATGTTTGTTGTACTTGTATAAAGATAGGCTTAATAATTGTAACAGCAAATAAACTAACAAGGAACATGGAAAAAGCAAACATACGAAGTTTATAGATTTTGCGTTTAACTGTAATTTTCTTCATCGTTTACCTCTTTAGAGCTTTTGTATTGCTCTGAGTTTTGCGCTTTTAGAACGCGGATTAGTTTCTATTTCTAATTCATCTGCAATCACTGCTTTAGATGTCTTAAGTGAATAATCTAAGGTGTAGTCAAGACTTGGTAGTCTTTTGTTAGTTTTAGGAGGTGTAGCAAGTGCTTTAAAGTGTTGTTTTACTAAGCGATCCTCTAAAGAATGAAATGTTAGTGTCACAAGTGTTCCTTGTGAGCATAAACTTGAGGTTGCTTGAGTTAGAAACTCTTCTAAATGCTTTAATTCTTGATTGACTTCTATACGTATTGCTTGAAACGTTTGTTTAGCAGGATGTCCTACTTGTTTTAAGATTTTATTAGGAAGTGAAGCTTTAATGGTATCCACGAGTTGAAACGTTGTTTCAATAGGTTTAATCTCTCGTGCTTTCATAATGCCTCGAACAATCATCTTTGCGTGTTGCTCTTCACCATAGGTGTATAAGATATGTAGGAGTTGTGAAGGAGTATAGGTATTCACAACATCATAGGCTGTAAGTTTTTGAGTTTGATTCATTCGCATATCAAGGTGTGCATCAAAGCGATATGAGAAACCTCTCTCCCCTTCATCAAGTTGTACACTACTCACACCACAATCAACGAGAATTCCAGCAACACACTCAATATTGAGTTCTTGAAGAATGTTTCTAAGATTGGAGTAGTTATCATGAACAACAATCAGATTAGAATATTGCTTTTGAAGCGAATGTGCGGCTTCTATGGCTGCTAAGTCTTGATCAATGACAATGAGTTGTCCTGTGGTTAATTGTTCAAGAATGACCTTACTATGGCCACCTCGTCCAAATGTAGCATCCACATAGGTTTTAGTAGGATGTATGTCTAACATGTCAATGCATTGTTTCAGCATGACTGGGATATGTTGTTCACTCATAATAGGAAATCGGTTAAGGACTCTGCGACTGACTCGAAGGATTCACTAGCAGCGCTATAGTATGTATTCCAACGCTCTTCACTCCAAATCTCACAATGGTCAACCACTCCGACAATGACACAAGCTTTAGTTAAAGCAGCTTCTTGAATAAGTGAGCTAGGAAGTAATACACGTCCTGCACTATCAACTTCAACCATGGCTGCTTTCGCAGTCATCATGTGCATATACATGCGTGATTCTTTTTTAGTCGTAGGTAGTTGTCGTAGTTGGATTAAAATCGTTTCCCAAGCTGAGAGTGAATACACATTTAAACAGCCATCTAATCCTCGGTTGATGACCATCTTGTCACCTAACACTTCGCGAAACTTCGCAGGAATGATGAGACGACCTTTATTATCAAGTTGATGTGCATATTCTCCCATGAACATGAGATTCACCACTTTGTGACACTTTGTCCCACTTTCTACCACCATTCTATCAATATTCACCACTTATGTCCACACTTTTAGTCTCAAGAAAAGCATTTCACATACTTTTAGACACTAAAAAAGCACATGAGGTAGATTCTCATGTGCTTATGACTCTATTTACTTAATAATTGATGAAGAATGCCACCAATTCGCTCTTTCCAAGCGAGTTCATTATGCTCTCCATCTTCAACTCTCACAAAGGTTAATGATCCTAATGGTTTATCAAGGAGAACTTGGGCAACATCAACATTACAGTCAACGTATATTTGGTTTTCTTTTTGTATACCACTCTCTTTTGTTCCGACATCTAGATAGACATGCTGATCAAGTGAGAACGTCGCATCTTTGACGTAATCAAGAAATTCTTCTTTCGCAAACCAGAAGGCATTGGAAAGTCCTGCAATCTTTTTAAAGATATGCGGATATTCAATCATTGCAGTAAGGGATATCACTCCTCCCATACTTGAGCCAAGCATCATCCATTCAGGTTTACAATTCGCAAAGGATTGTGCAAATGGAAGAATGACTTCAACAACTTCTTGTAGGTATAAATCAGCTTTACCTCCAACATCTCGTGTAATCCAATCAACTGGAAATTCACCACTTTTATCCACAAACTTTGAATACTCATCAAGTCGATCCATACCATCAGCACATGAAACACTCACAACAAGAATTTGATGAAGATTAAAATCAATAGCTTCCCCTACTCCCCAGCTTTGATTAAATGAAGCTTGATCATCATTCCAAACATTTTGTCCATCATTAAAGAAGATTCCTTTAAGAGGTCCATCAATGCGGGTTGGAACTGCCACATGCACAAGCATGTTGCGTTTTAATGCTTTTGAAGTAAGAATTCTTTCAAAGAGTTGATGGTTCATGATTCTGTTTTGTCCGCCTTTAGTTTATCCCCCACTTGTTTATATATTTCAGGGAATTGTTTCTTAAGGGTTGACCAAACCATCATCGCTTCATCACTCATCTTTTTCTTTTGAACTTTAAAAAGTAGTGTTGCTTCTAAGACATAATCAAAAGCCTCTTGAGGTTGATCCAGTGATAAATAAAGAGTTGCGAGTGCAGTTCGATAGTGAGGTTGATCAATAATCTGTTCTTTATCTTCATGTTGCTTTAAAAGAGACACAATGTCTTGTTGAGCTCCAATACTAATCGCAACCTGTACTAAGCGAGGTACCGCAACCATTAATTGATTGATATCAAGCTGTTCAAGGGCTAATTGAGTAGCACTTAAAAACATGTCATAAGCTTTCTTAGGTTGCCCTATTGTTGCATAATGACGGCCTTGATCAATCATATCAATAAGACTTGCAGATTCCTTGAGCATTTGCTCATGAAAAATAGCATCAAGGGCAACTGCAATCTTTAAAGGCTGCTTTGCCCCAAGATCAGAATACCAGTCTTGTTTGATTTTAATGTACGTTTTTCCACGATAAATAATTTTGTCCATATTCCATCCTACTTTACTGTTGTTGTTGATAATAAAAAAAGTCCAATGAACCATCTAAAAGACTAAAAAATAACTTTTTATAACTTCAATAAATTTACCCTTATTATACCACAATTTATAAAATGTCAAGCGCTTACACTAGGTTTCATGATGCTTATGTTGTGCAAGTCCCGTGTTTGGTACTTAGCACAAGAAAAGCTTTGGGGATTCAGAATCGAATGTATGAATGAATGCCTATAAATAGAGGGTTTTTTAAGTGTCCAAAAACTTGACAAACTATTTTTTTTAGTCTTTAT